>Ga0134102_1000754_pt1 | contig 33999 bp, 23 predicted proteins | sample 13_3_2metaG_FD_94447 | JGI IMG/M metagenome (GOLD analysis project Ga0134102, IMG submission 94447) | Switchgrass degrading microbial communities from high solid loading bioreactors in New Hampshire, USA - 13_49_3.3_201_A3 metaG | ecosystem: Engineered > Bioreactor > Semi-continuous > Anaerobic...
GCTGCGGCTGCTAAACCCGCCAAATCCGCCAGGCGGCCTCGGCCCGGGGCCGCGCGGGCCGCGCGGAGGCGGGGGCGGCGGAGGAGGCCTCCGGCCCGGTCCGCCGGGGCCGTACCACCACGTCCTGTACGGACGCCTCGGCAGGAAGATAAACCACGGGTAGTACCGCGGAATCGGCATGCCGAGGTGGGTGTAATACGCCCTGTAGCGCCGCCTGTCAGAGGCGATGGCGGAGGCAATCACGATGAAAATGATAAACAAAACGAGCAGAAACCACACCACGGCAAACGCGGACACGCGCGGGCGCGGAGGTACATAGACGGGCCCGCCGCTGCCGCCTCCGCTGCTGCCGCCGCTTGAGCCGCCGCCCGGCGGAGGCGGCGCGGCGCCGCCGTTGTCGTCAAACACGCCGTAGTAGTCGGCGTACCACGAAAAGAGCGCCTCAAGGATATTGTACGTGGCGGTCTCATAGTCGCCGGCGTCGAAATTGGGCCAGAAGTAGCGGTTTAAGTAGTCTTCCGCCATGGAGTCGGTAAAGGAGCCGGATATGCCGGCGCCCACAGTGAGCCAGCCCTTGCCCTCCTTCGTGGCCATGAGCAGGAGCATGCCGTTGTTGGCCTTCGCGTCGCCCACGCCCCACTCGTTGAACAGCTGCATGGCGTATTCGTCGGCGTACATCCCGTCGAGGTACTCCACCGTCACGACGACGATCTGCGCGCCGTCGCACCGCGCCTCGAGGTCGATGTTCGATTCGATGATTTTCTGCTCAAGCTCCTTGGAGAGCACGCCGGCGTAATCGGCGACGTAATACTCCTCGCTCCGGGGGACGACCGCCGCGGCCGGCAGCGCGCCGAGCACAAAGAGCGCAATCAGGAGCGCAAGCGCCCCGAAAAGTTTCTTTTTCAACTGATTATCACATCCAATTACTCAAAATACTGGGGGTACGGCGCGGAGACGATTTTGGTGAGAAGGTTCATGGGGAACCACTCAAGCTGCCGGCGCAGCTCGGCGACTTTCAGGTTGTAGGGGTTTTTCATGATCGCGCCCTGCGCACCGTACATCTTGTCGTTATACGCGCTGAGCATCTTCCGTTCGCGCTCGTCGAGGCCGGCTTTCTCCAGCGCCTCAGCGCACGCGCGATACGCCGCCTCAAGCTCGCCGTTGGCCTTCGCCTTTTCCGCGATGGTCTTAGCCTCTGAGAGCCTGCGCCGCGCCGCAAGCAGCCTTTGCGCCATATCGGTAAGCTCCGTGTTGCCCGCCGCGAGGGAGGCAAGACCGTTTGACGCGGTCAGGCGGTCTTCCAGGAAGCCCGCGATGCCCGGCTCCAGATAGGTGGTATAGACGCCCTCGTAGAACATCCGCTCGACCTTCGCCGTCGCCCTGCCGACGGACACGCGCACGCCGAGGAGCGTCGAGAGGATGATGCCGACAGCCGCGATGACGGCGGCCGTTTTTCTGCTTTTCAGCCTTTCCATTTCCCTTTACTCTCAGCTTTTCTGAATATCCATGAGCTTTTGCTTGAGCTCGCCCTCGATGCGCCGCAGCTCGACCTCCGCCTCGCGGCGCTTGGCCGCGCCTTCCGTCTGGATCCGGCGCACTTCGTCGAGCGTCTCGATGAGCATGCGGTTTGTGTGCTGCAGCGTCTCGATGTCGGCGATGCCGCGCTCGGACTCCTTGGCGATCTCGACGGTACCCATCTTGAGCTTTTCCGCGTTGGAGCGCAGCAGGTAGTTCGTCATGTTCGTCACCTCGCGCTGGGCCTCGAGCGCCTGCTGCGAGTGGTGGATGCCGAGGGCGAGGACCATCTGGCTCTTCCAGAGCGGGATGGTGTTCACAAGCGACGTCTGAATCTTCTCCACCATGAGGGTGTCGTTGTTCTGGATAAGGCGGATCTGCGGCGCCATCTGCAGGCAGATGGTGCGGGTCAGTTCCAGGTCGTGCAGCTTCTTTTCAAAGCGGCTGATCATGTTCTCGTAGTCGTTGACCGCCTGCGCGTCCTCGGGCTTGCCAGACTCTATCGCCTTCTGCTTAAGCTGCGGCAAAACGAGCTCCTTGCACTGCCGGAGCTTTTCCTTGCCGGCGAGGATGTACATGGTCAGCTCCTTGAAGTACGCCTGGTTCATCTTGTACATCTCGTCGAGCATGGCCGCGTCTTTCAGGAGCGTGTACTGGTGCTTTTCCAGTTCCTCGGCGATTTTGTTGACGTTGACCTCTACTTTGTTGTATTCGGCCTTCATCTCCTCTATGCGCCGCCGGACTTTCCGCGTGATGCCGAAAAGCCCCTTCTTCTCCGTCTCCTCCTGCCCGAAGCTCTTCAGCTGCAGAACGAGACTCGAGAGCATCTCGCCCACTTCGCCCATGTCCTTCGTCTTGACGCTCCCGAGGGTGCTTGCGGTAAAGTCCGCGATTTTCTTCTGGGCCGCCGCGCCGTAGGTGAGGACGGTGTTTGTGTCGGTGATGTCAATTTTCTCCGCGAAATCGCGCACCATTTTCTGCTCCTGCTCCGTGAGCACGCTCATGTCGAGCTTCTCAACCGGCGCTTCCTGCGCCATAGTGGGAGTTTCCGGCGCCGCCGGAGCGGGCTGGGACATAAAGCCTTCGGGTCCAAGCGTCAGCTGCGGGACATATTCGTCGCTCATAGTCGCAACTCCTTTTCGTGATGGTGTGTGGGGAGACGGAGGTTATTCCCCGTCGTAAATGCCTTCCTTTTTCATAAAGCTCCTCAGCGCCGCGATATCCGTCTTGATGTCGAGCGCTTCCGAGCCGTACAGGCCGTCGTACTGCTTCTTAAAGCCGGCGATGGTCATGTCGAGCACGTCCTCGATGCGCTGCCGCGTTCCGGCGATATTCTCTCCCGAAACGCTCTCGTCCACGCGCCCGAGCCGCTCGTAGGCGTACAGGAGCTTCATCGTCACGGGCAGGTAGATGGTGGCAAAGCGCCGGACGGAATCCAAATCGCCCGGGTCTTCAAGCAGGTGCTCGAAGATTTTTTCCGTCAGGCCGGCAAGTCTCTCGAGCTTTTCGCGCACTTCGCCGCTTGACGCCCCGCGCCCGATGCGGCGCATCTCCGACGCGGCCCGGCGCCCTTCCTCAAGGAGCTTGTCTATCTCGGGGTTGCCGGACATCTCCGGCTCCGGAAGCACCTCGACGTATCGCACCTTGCCCGGGAAGAGCTTTGAGAGCACGAGATACACGGCGGCTCCGATGATAAAGAGCAGAATAAAATACACCGGCTTGTACACGGGGAAGATGAGACAGTATAAAATCCAGTAAACAGCCAAGCCGTAAATCGGGACAGCGGACTTCTCCCGGATTTCCAACGGCGCCGCCTCCTTTGTGAATTTTCCTGATTTAGGATATTGTATGCCCCTTTGGATTATGTGTCAAGCATTATACAAGGCAATTGCGCGGCCGCTTTACCTGTGATATGATAAGAAAATGACAGGATAAAATATTCCTGCGTGCGGCACGCGGGGCCGCCCGCGGCCTCAAACGCCGCAGGCAGCCCCTATTTCAAAAGCGAGCGGCGCGCCAGCCGCTTTGGTTTATCATATTCCGGCCGCGGCGGGACGTTCCACTTTCCGCGCGCCTTATTAAGTCTGATTGAAAGGGTCTGTGACCATGATAAAAATAGCGCCTTCCATACTCTCCGCCGACTTTGCCCGCCTCGGCGAGGACATCCGCACCGTCGAGACGGCCGACTACCTCCATTTCGACGTGATGGACGGCCTGTTTGTTCCCAATATTTCCATCGGCATCCCCGTCCTCCAGTCCGTCCGGAAGGCGACGGACATGGTGCTCGACGTCCACCTGATGATTACGGAGCCCGTGCGCTACGCGGCCGAATTCGTCAAGGCCGGCGCGGATATTCTGGTGTTCCACGTCGAGTCGCAGGCGCCGGACAAGACGCAGGACGCCATCCGCAAAGTCAGGGCGATGGGCGCGCGCGTCGGACTTTCCGTGCGCCCGAAGACGCAGTGGGAAATCCTGCTGCCGTATCTGGACAGCCTCGACCTCGTCCTCGTCATGACGGTGGAGCCCGGCTTTGGCGGGCAGGCGTTCATGCAGGACCAGTTGCCGAAAATCGCCGCGCTGCGCCGGGAAATCGACCGCCGGGGCATCAGGTGCGAGCTGGAGGTCGACGGCGGCATCAACGTGGAGACGGCGCGGCTTTGCGTGGAGGCGGGGGCGAATGTGCTCGTCGCCGGCAGCGCCGTGTTCGGCGCGCCCGACCGCGCCGATATGATCGCGCGGCTGCGCGGCGCGGCTGGAAAGGACGAGCCGTCATGAGCGCCTTTCCTCCTTCCTTTGAAACCCTCGTGGAGAAATTCGCCTCCCTGCCCGGCATCGGCGTCAAATCGGCCCAGCGCCTGGCCTTCCACTTCCTCTCCCTGCCGGACGAGGCGGCGCAGAGCTTCATCAGCGCCCTGCAGGAGGCGAAAAACTCCGTCCGCTACTGCAAGGTCTGCCAGAACCTCACGGACTCCGACGTGTGCGCGATCTGCTCCAACCCCCGGCGGGACGACCGCACCATCTGCGTCGTGGCCGACCCGAAGGCCGTCGCCGCCATCGAGCGGTCCCACGAGTACAACGGCGTCTACCACGTGCTCCACGGCGTCATCTCGCCGCTGAGCCACATCGGGCCGGACGATATCCGCATCAAGGAGCTCATCGCCCGCGTAACGGAGCACGACGTGGACGAAGTCATCATGGCCACAAATCCCGACACGGAAGGCGAGACGACGGCGCGGTACATCGCCCGCCTTCTCCAGCCGTTTAACGTGCGCGTCACGCGCCTCGCGTACGGCATCCCCGTCGGCATGAGCCTTGAGTACGCCGACGACCTGACCCTCATTCGCGCTTTGGAAGGCCGCCAGGCCTTTTAGGGCGCGCCCTTTTTGCGCGGCGCGGGCCTGGATAGGCACGCCGTGGCGCGGCGCGGGCGGTACTTACCGCAACGCCTCACGTAGCTGGCGCGCCCATTTATGCGCGGGGATTGCCTCTTTCAAAAATTGGCGGAAGCGCCCTTTTGCGTGCCGCTGAGCTGGAAAAGCACCCTTTTGCGCGCCGCAGTATGGACAAGCGCCCCTGTGCGCCCCCTGCGGAGCCGCGCACCCCTGCGAGGCCGCGTGCGTCCATGAGCGCGCGGAGAGACTTTTGCATGAAAACAAAGCGCGCTATTGCGCGCCGCGGGCCGGACAAGCGCCCTTTTGCGTGCCGCAGTATGGACAAGCGCCCCTGTGCGTGCCCGCCGGAGCGCGTACTTGCGCTACTGCGCGCGCGTCGGTGCGCGTGTTTGTGCCCCTGCGCGCGCGGAAAGACTTTTGCATGAAAAGCGCACTTTTTCGCGCCGCGGGCCGGACAAGCGCCCCTGTGCGCCCCCTGCGGAGCCGCGCACCCCTGCGAAGCCGCGTGCGCCCCTGCGCGCCGAGAGACTTTTGGAAAAGCGCGCTATTGCGCGCCGCGGGCTTTGACGAGCACCCTCTTTTTACGCCCGGCGAGCGCGAATTTGCGGGAAAAATGCCCCAAAACGCGCCGAAATGCCCGCCGGAGATGCGCCGGTGTTTGACAAAGCGGGTTTTTGCATATTATAATTATAAAAATGGTTCAATTTGGATATATTGTTCGTGTCCCCCAAACTATGTGTACGCGCGCAGCAAGACGGGCTCGTGGGGCGTTTGGGCAGGCTTTGTGCGCTGCCTTGTTTTTTGCCTAGACTTGGGATTTCGGCATTAAGGTACGGTCGTACTTTTTTATACCAGGAAAAACTGAACCAAAGCCGTCTTGAGAGGGCTTTTGCCCGGCGAAACAGGGCCGGGGCGCGCCCTTTTGGTGACGGCCGTGCTCGTCATGCCCGCACTCGATACATAACGCTAATTTTGACTTAAGGAGTATTATTATTGCATGTCAGAAAAACTGAAAATCATTTCACTCGGTGGGCTGAACGAAATCGGCAAGAACATCACCGCTTACGAGTTTAACGGAGATATTCTCGTCGTCGATTGCGGCCTCGGTTTCCCGGACGACGATATGTACGGCGTCGACATCGTCATCCCCGACTTCACCTATCTCGTCAAGAACCAGTCCCGCGTCCGCGCCCTGCTCGTCACGCACGGGCACGAAGACCACATCGGCGCCATTCCCTACCTGCTCCGGCAGATAAACGTCCCCATCTACGCGACGGCTCTGACGGCCGGCCTCATCAACGTCAAGCTCGCGGAGCACGGCCTGATGGACACGGCCAACATCACCGTCGTCACCCCCGGCCAAACCGTCAAGGCCGGCGTGTTCAAGATTGAGTTTATTCACGTCAACCACTCTATCCCCGGCGCCGTCGCCCTCGCCATCAAGACGCCGGTGGGCATGGTCGTCCACACGGGCGACTTTAAGATTGACACCACCCCCATCTCCGGCACCATGGCGGACCTCACCCGCTTCGGCGAGCTGGGGCGGCGGGGCGTCCTGGCGCTCCTTTCCGACTCGACGAACGTCGAGCGGTCCGGCTATTCCGTCTCGGAGAGCAAGGTCGGCGAGCGGCTCGACGAGCTGTTTGCCGGCTGCGCGTCGCGCATCCTCGTCACGACGTTCGCCTCGAACGTCCACCGCATCCAGCAGGTCATCAACTGCGCCGCGAAGCACGGCCGCAAAGTGGCCGTGACGGGCCGCAGCATGGAGAACATCATGCGCGTCTCCTCGGAGCTGGGGTTCATGAACGTGCCGAAGGGCACCCTCGTGGAGGTCAACCAGATCAAGGGCCTGCCGCCGGAGAAAGTCGTCATCATCACGACGGGCAGCCAGGGCGAGGCCATGAGCGCCCTGTACCGCATGGCGTTTTCCGACCACCGGCAGGTGGAAATCAAGCCCGGCGACCGCGTGATCATCTCCGCGTCGGCCATCCCCGGCAACGAGAAGACGATCAGCCGCGTCGTCGACGAGCTCTTCCGCCGCGGCGCCGAGGTGTTTTACGACAGGTCCGACGACCTGCACGTCTCCGGCCACGCCTATCAGGAAGAGCTGAAGATGATTATGGCCCTCACCCGCCCGAAGTTCTTCATCCCGCTCCACGGCGAGTACCGCCACCTCGTCACGCACGCCAGGCTCGCCCAGCAGATGGGCATCGAGCCGAAGAACATCGTCGTGACGGACATTGGGCAGGTCCTGGAGCTGACCAGCCGCAGCATCAAGAAAACCGGCACCGTCCCGGCGGGCAAGGTGTTCGTCGACGGCACGGGCGTCGGGGACGTTGGCGCCGTGGTGCTGCGGGACCGCAAGCACCTCGCGCAGGACGGCATGATCGTCGTCATCGTCAACGTCTCCAGCAGCGACGGCAGCCTCATCAGCGGGCCGGACATCATCACGCGCGGGTTTATCTACGTCAAGGAGTCGGAAGACATCATGCGCGAGCTCAAGGACGTCGTCCTCGGGGTCATCAACGACTTCGCCGTGAGCGGCACAAGCGACTTTGCCGCCCTCAAGGGCGCCATCAAGGGCGACCTGTCCAACTACCTCTATAAGAAGACGAAGCGCAACCCGATGATCCTGCCGGTGATTACGCAGATATGAACATCCAGATTTTCGGAAAATCAAAGTGTTTCGACACGAAAAAGGCCGAGCGGTACTTTAAGGAGCGCCGCATTAAGTTCCAGAGCGTCGACCTGCCCCGCTTCGGGATGAGCCGCGGGGAGCTGACGAGCGTCATTTCCGCCGTCGGCCTCGACGCGCTCGTCGACGAAAAAGCGCCGGGTGCGGAGCTGGTTAAGTACCTCGCCACAAGCGAGGCGAAAATCGAAAAGCTCCTCGAGGAGCCGTCCCTTATCAAAACGCCCGTCGTGCGCAACGGGCGGCAGGCCACCGTCGGCTACCGCCCGGACGTCTGGAAAACGTGGGAATAAAAGACGCCGCAGGCTCCGCGCCTGCGGCGCTTTTTCGCGCCGCCCAAGGCCTTCCCTCCCCCGCCTCGCACGGCGCAGGCGTGAATATGTATGCCAAAATGGGCGCTTCACGGCGGGTTTCATGCATAATATTCATTTTATGATGAATATTCATTCATCATTCTACACAAATTTGGCCGGAGAAAACAGTCAAAATTTAACGCAGATAGCCCTTGTTGCGCGGGGGGCTTTATGTTACAATCAACGGAAAGCATTCCACAAGGAGGGGCGCGCATGCCAAAAGCGTATCTGATACTCGAAAACGGCACCGTTTTTGAAGGCGATGCGTTCGGGTACGACGGCGAGGCGGTCGGCGAGCTTGTTTTCAGCACCGGTATGACGGGCTATCTGGAAACGCTGACCGACCCGAGCTATTTCGGGCAGATTGTGATTCAGACATTTCCGCTGATCGGGAATTACGGCGTGATTCCCGCCGACTTTGAAAGCGGCGGCTTTCACCTTAAAGGGTATATTGTTCGGCAATGGTGTCAGGAGCCTTCCAATTTCCGCAGCGAAGGCGATCTTGACACTTTTTTGCGCCTGCACAAAATCCCCGGCCTGTGCAACATCGACACGCGGGCCCTCACGCGCATCGTCCGCGAAAGCGGCGAGATGAACGCGGTCATCTCCAAAAAGCCGTACCTGACCGGCGAGGAAATGGCGGCCCTCAAGGCCTACGCCATCGAGCGCGCCGTGGAGAGCATGACCACGAAGGCGCGCTATGAGATCGGGCCGGAGAGCGCGCGGTACCGCGTCGTCCTCTGGGACTTCGGCGCGAAAAAGAGCATCGCGGAGGAGCTTGCCGCCCGCGGCTGCCGCGTGACGGTCCTGCCCGCAACGGCGGCGGCGGAGGAGATTATCGCCCTAAAGCCCGACGGCATCATGCTCTCAAACGGCCCGGGCGACCCCGCCAAAAACACGGGCATCATCAAAGAGCTCAAAAAGCTCTGCGAATACAAAATCCCCACCTTCGGCATCTGCATGGGGCACCAGCTCCTCGCCCTCAGCCAGGGCGCCAGGACAAAGAAAATGCACTACGGCCACCGCGGCGCCAATCAGCCCGCCCTCGAGACGGCGACGGGGCGCGTGTTCATCACGAGCCAGAACCACGGCTACGCCGTCGTCACCGAGACGCTGCCCGAGACCGCCGAGGTCAGCTTCGTCAACGCCAACGACAACACCTGCGAGGGCATCACCTACAAGAACATGCCGGCGTTTTCCGTCCAGTTCCACCCGGAAGCGTGCGCCGGCCCGCTCGACACGCGCTGGCTCTTTGACAAGTTCATTTCCATGATGGAGGAGGCCCCTAGACATGCCGCTCAATAAGAACATCAAAAAGGTCATGGTCATCGGCTCCGGCCCCATCGTTATCGGACAGGCGGCGGAGTTCGACTACGCCGGCACGCAGGCCTGCCGCGCCCTGAAGGAGGACGGCATCGAAGTCGTGCTCGTCAACTCCAACCCCGCCACCATCATGACGGACAGCCACATGGCCGACAGGATCTACATAGAGCCGCTGACCCTGCCCGTCGTGGAGCGCATCATCGAAAAGGAAAAGCCGGACAGTTTGCTCTCCACCCTCGGCGGGCAGACGGGCCTGACCCTCTCCATGCAGCTGGCGCGCAGCGGCTTTCTGGAAAAGCACGGCGTGCGCCTGCTCGGCGCAAAGCCCGAGACCATCGACAAGGCGGAAGACCGCCAGCTCTTCAAGGAGACGATGATGGCAATCGGCCAGCCCGTCATCCCCTCGAAGGTCGTCACGACCCTTGAGGACGCAAAGGCCTTCGCGGAGGAGATTGGCTTTCCGCTCATCATCCGCCCGGCGTTTACCCTCGGCGGGACGGGCGGCGGCATCGCGCATGACATGGAGGAGCTCGTCGAAATCGCGGGCAACGGGCTGCGCCTGTCGCCGATTCACCAGATTCTCGTGGAGCAGTCCGTCGCGGGCTGGAAGGAAATCGAGTTTGAGGTCATGCGCGACGCGCTCGACAACGTCATCACCGTCTGCTCCATGGAAAACCTCGACCCCGTGGGCGTCCACACGGGAGACAGCATCGTCGTCGCCCCGGCGGTGACGCTTTCGGACAAGGAGTACCAGATGCTCCGCAAGGCGGCCATCGACATTATCCGCGCCCTCAAGGTCGAAGGCGGCTGCAACGTCCAGTTCGCCCTGAGCCCCACGAGCTTCGACTACTACGTCATCGAGGTCAACCCCCGCGTGTCCCGCTCCTCGGCGCTCGCCTCGAAGGCGACGGGCTACCCCATCGCCAAGGTGGCCACGAAAATCGCCGTGGGGTATACGCTGAGCGAGATCAAAAACGCCGTCACGGGCAAGACGAGCGCCTGCTTTGAGCCGGCCATCGACTACATCGTCGTCAAGTTCCCGAAGTGGCCCTTCGACAAGTTCGTCTACGCCCAGCGCACCCTCGGCACCCAGATGAAGGCCACGGGCGAAGTCATGGCCATCGGCGCCACCTTTGAGGAGGCGCTTATGAAGGCCATCCGCGGCGCTGAAATCGGGCACGACAGCCTCATCGACAAAACCTGCGCCGGGCAGGACACGGAGACCATCCGCCGCCGCCTGCACGACGTCACCGACGAGCGCATCTTCGTCGTGGCCGAGGCGCTGCGCCGCGGCATCTGCGCCTGCGAGATAAACGAGATTACGAAAATCGACACGTGGTTTATCGAGAAGATTCACAACCTCGTGAAAATGGAGCAGCGGCTGCGCCTCGGGTTTGACGACGAGACGTACATGAAGGCCAAGCGCATGGGCTTCCCGGACGCCGTCATCGAGCGCCTGTCCGGCCAGAAGGTCACAAAGCCGGCCCGCGCCGTGTTTAAGATGGTCGACACCTGCGCCGCCGAATTTTCCGCCGAGACGCCCTACTTCTACTCCACCTACGACAGCGAAAACGAAGCGGCGGAGTTTATCGCCGCGAAAAACAGCCCGAAGAAAACCGTCATCGTCTTCGGCTCCGGCCCCATCCGCATCGGGCAGGGCATCGAGTTTGACTACGCGTCCGTCCACTGCGTCTGGTCGCTGAAAAAGGCCGGGTACGAGGTTGTCATCGTCAACAACAACCCCGAGACCGTCTCCACCGACTTCGACACGGCCGACCGCCTCTACTTCGAGCCGCTGACCCCCGAGGACGTGTGGAACATCATCGAGACCGAAAAGCCGTACGGCTGCGTCGTCGCCTTCGGCGGGCAGACGGCCATCAAGCTCACCTCCTTCCTCGACAAAAAGGGCGTGCGCATCCTCGGCACGCCGGCCGACAGCATCGACGCCGCGGAAGACCGCGGCCGGTTCGACGCGCTCCTCGAACAGCTCCACATCGCCCGCCCGAAAGGCGCCACCGTCATGACGGAGGAGGAGGCCCTGCGCGCCGCGGCGGAGCTGGGATACCCCGTTCTGCTGCGCCCGAGCTACGTCCTCGGCGGGCAGAACATGATCATCGCCTTCTCGGAAGAGGACGTCCGGGAGTACATGGCCATCATCCTTGCCCAGAACATCGAAAACCCCGTCCTCATCGACAAGTACCTCATGGGCACGGAGCTTGAGGTGGACGCGATCTGCGACGGCGAGGACATCCTCGTCCCCGGCATTATGGAGCACGTCGAGCGCGCCGGTATCCACTCCGGCGACTCCATCGCCGTCTACCCCGCGTGGAACATCGACGACGACATGCGCGAGCGCATCATCGACTGCACGCGCCGCCTCGCGCTGGCGCTCAAGACGGTGGGCCTCATCAACATCCAGTACCTCACGGTGGACGGCAAGCTCTACGTCATCGAGGTCAACCCCCGCTCGTCCCGCACCGTCCCCTACATCAGCAAGGTGACGGGCGTGCCGATGGTGGACCTGGCCACGCGGTGCATGCTGGGCGAAAAGCTCGCCGACATGGGCTACGGCACGGGGCTTTACAAGAAGTCGCCGTATGTGGCCGTCAAGGTCCCCGTCTTCTCCTTCGAGAAGCTCAGCAACGTGGACACCATGCTCGGCCCCGAGATGAAGTCGACGGGCGAAGTCCTCGGCATCGCCACGACGCGCGAGGAGGCCCTCTACAAGGGGCTGCGCGCGGCGGGCTACCATCTCAACAAGTCCGGCGGCGTGTTCGTCACGGTGCGCGACCGCGACAAGGCGGAAATCCTCCACGTCGTGCGGAAATTCGCCGACCTCGGCTTTACCATCTACGCCACGGAAGGCACCGCCGCGGCCTGCCGCCGCGTCGGCATCGACGCCATCACCGTCGGCAAAATCCACGACAGCGAAAACAACGGCCTGAAGCTCATCGAAAGCGGCAAGGTCAACTACGTCATCTCCACCTCCACGCGCGGCCGCATCCCCACGCGCGACAGCGTGAAAATCCGCCGCAAGGCCGTCGAGCGCTCCATCCCGTGCCTGACGTCCATCGACACGGCGGGCGCCGTGGCCGACTGCCTCAAGAGCAAGTATTCGCAGGAGACCATCGAGCTGGTGGACATCAACAACATGCGCCGGCACCGCATCGAGCTGCCCTTCACCAAGATGCAGACGTGCGGCAACGACTACATTTACTTCAACTGCCTTGAGACGACCATCGACGCGCCGGAGAGCCTGTCCATCCGCCTGTCGGACCGCCACCTCGGCATCGGCGGCGACGGCGTGGTGCTGATATGCCCCTCCAGGATTGCCGACGCCTCCGTGCGCCTTTACAACATGGACGGCACCTTCGGCGGCATCGGGGGCAACGCCCTGCGCTGCGTGGGCAAGTACCTGTACGACAACGGCATCGTGCCGAGAAGGACCATGACCATCGAGGCCGGCGGCAAGGTCACCACCCTGCACGTCTACACCACCGGCGGGCGCGTCTCCACCGTCACCTGCGATATGGGCATGCCGGAGCTGCACCCGGCGAAAATCCCCTCGCTGTTTGACGGCGAGCGCGTCATCGACCGGCCGATGCAGGTGGGCGGCCGGGAATACCGCGTGACGTGCCTGTCCATGGGCAACCCGCACTGCGTGGTGTTCCTGCCGAACATCCACGCCCTCGACCTTGAGGAAATCGGCCCGCAGTTTGAGCACCACCCCCTCTTCCCCGAACGGGTGAACACGGAGTTCGTGCTCGTGATGGACGACCACACCCTGTCCATGCGCGTGTGGGAGCGCGGCAACGGCGAGACGCAATCAAGCGGGACGGGCGCGTGCGCCGCGGCCGTCGCCGCCGTCCTGGGTGGCTACTGTAAAAAGGACACGGACATCACCGTCAAGCTCCTCGGCGGCGACCTGAAAATCCGCTACAGCGACAGCGGCGTGTTCATGACGGGCGACGCCATCAAGTGCTTCGACGGCGTGGTGGAAATCTAACCCGCGCGAAAGCTAAACCCCGGGTTTGCCCGGGGTTTTTCTCTGAGCGGCGTTATATTGCCGGATTCACTTTTTCTCGCCGATTTTTCATTTATGCCGGCTTAATTCTAATCTTATGCCAATTTATGCCGATAAATATATTGAAAAAGTGTAAGCAAATGAGACTCTTTCCTCACAGAGGACATGGTAAACGAAAACGGGAGATGGGATACCATGCTGAAGAAACTGAGGCTTTCCACACGGATTACGCTGATTATAGCCATTTGCATGATCATCGGGTTCGGCAGCGTCTCCGTGGTGTCTTACGCCTACGCGTCGCACATGATGACGGAGGCCACGGTCACGGAGCTTTCAAACAGCGCGCAAAACGCGGCCACGCTGATAAAGACGCGGTACGACGCCATCCAGATGGAAGCGAAAATGGCCGCGCAGCTTGACGACATCCGCTCGATGAACTGGCAAAGGCAAAAGGCGGCTCTGGACAGGCTTGTCGAGCAGCTCGGGTGCTCCGAAGCCGGCGTCGCCGATTTGTCCGGCACGCTGAGGACCAACAACGGCTCGACGGCGGACATCTCAGACCGCGAATACTTCAAAAAAGCGCTGGAGGGCAAGACATCCGTCACCGACCCGACGCCGAGCAGGGTCAACGCGGCGGAAATCATCATACTCGTCGCCGCCCCGATTTACAACGACAGCGGCCGCGTCTCAGGCGTCCTCGTCCTGCCCCACCCGGCCGACAAGCTCACGCAGATGGCCAGCGACATCACGGCCGGCAAAACGGGCTACGGCTACATCATAAACCAGCAGGGCGTCGTCGTCGCCCACCCGGACACGAGCCTTGTCTCGTCGCAGCACAGCTTCATCGAAGCGTCACAGCGAGACAGGAGCCTTACCCGCCTGGCCGAAATCAACCGAAAAATGATACGCGGCGAGTCGGGCTTCGGGGAGTACGAGTACCAGGGCGTTGAAAAGGTCACCGCCTACGCCCCCATTCCCGGCACCGCGTGGTCAATCGGCCTTGCCGTGCCGCGCAGCGAGTTCTACTCCCACCTGCGCGAGCTGTTGATTGTGATTGCCGTCATTACGGTCGTCGTCATCGTCGGCACCATCCTGACGCTCACGCAGTTTATGCAGAAGAACCTCATCAACCGGCTGCTGAACCTGCGGGATATCTCCGAAAAAGTCGCGCAGGGCGACGTCAACGTCGACATCGACGGGACAATGTACGACATCATCGGCGAGGTGAGCCTCGCCTTCAAGAAGGTCATCGAAAACGCCAAGCTGCAGGCGCAAAGCGTGCAGAAAATCGCCTCGGGTGACCTCACGGTCAGCGTCCCCGTCCGCTCGGAGGCGGACCTTCTCGGCAACCAGCTCAACGCGCTCATCGACGCGCAAAACGAGGTGCTCAGCAGCATCGCCCTGGCCGCCGACCACGTCGCCGCCGGCGCGGACCAGCTGTCCACGACGAGCTCCTCCCTCGCGCAGGGCGCGACGGAGCAGGCCGGCGCCATCGAGGAGCTGACCTCGACCATCGACGAAATCGCGGGCAAGACGGAGCACAACGCGGACAACGCCGTCAAAGCCAGGGAACTGAGCGGCCGCGCGAAGGACTACGCGGCCGAGAGCAACAGGCGGATGCAGGAGATGCTCCGCGCCATGGAGGATATCAACACCTCGTCGGACAACATCTCGAAAATCATCAAGGTCATCGACGACATCGCCTTCCAGACGAACATCCTCGCCCTCAACGCCGCCGTGGAAGCCGCGCGCGCCGGGCAGTACGGCAGGGGATTTGCCGTCGTCGCCGAGGAAGTGCGCAACCTCGCCGCGCGTTCCGCCAGCGCCGCGAAAGAGACGACAAGCCTCATCGACGACTCCATGCGCAAGGTTGACGCCGGCATGAAAATCGCGGACGAGACGGCCGATTCGCTGGGCAAGATCGTCGGCGCCGTCGACGAGGCCGCCACGCTTGTCGCGGAAATCGCCGACGCGTCCAGAGAGCAGGCAAACAGCATCGCGCAGATTAAGGATACGCTCTCGCAGATCAACGCCGTCGTCCAGACGAACAGCGCGTCTGCTGAGGAGAGCGCCGCGTCGAGCGAGCAGCTGGCCGCCCAGGCGAGCCTGATGAAGGAGCAGATCAGGCGCTTTATTCTCAGGTCGCAGACCGCCTCTTCCCGCGCGCCGTCGCAGCCGGGGAAAAAGCGCGCGCTTGCGCCCGCGCGCGAGAACATCAGGATTTCGCTGGGCGAAGGCGATAAGTACTAAGCCATACATAGCCAAAAAACGCGGAAAGCCCCGCTTTCCGCATTTTTTCCGGCTAAAATATGCGCAAAAAAGACGCCGGATGATAAAAAGATGTTGACAGGCCCGGCTGCGTCTGCTATTATACTAGAGCGTTCCAAAGACAGCAGGTTGGAGCTGCTCCGTAAATCCTGCCGAGGACAGCCGACATGATGATGTTTGCTAGGTGTCCTTGCGCCTTTGGCGCGGGGATATTTTTTTGGACGCGAATATCTTTTTCCGGAGGTGAAGAATTCGATGCCCAACGAAAAGGTGCTCAGGGAAAAGCAGGAAATCGTCGCGCAGCTCACCGAGAAACTGAAGAGCGCCGGCGGCGTTTTCGTCGACTATTCCGGCATCACCGTCTTGGAAGACACGGAGATGCGCCGCGCCATGCGCAACGCCGGCGTCGAGTACACCGTCGTCAAGAATACGCTCACGCGCTTTGCGGCGAAGAACGTCGGCTTTGACGCGCTCGACCCCATTCTCAACGGCACAACGGCTCTGGCCGTTTCCGCCAGCGACCCTGTCGCCGCCGCCAAGCTTGTCTCCGAATACGCAGGCAAGCCCAACAGCAAGATTAAGATTAAAGCCGGCTTCGTCAACGGGAAAATCATCACCCCGTCCGAAGTCGAGGCCCTGGCAAAGCTCCCGTCGAGAGAAGTCCTCGTCGCGCAGGTGCTTGGCACGATGATGGCTCCCGTCAGCGGCTTTGTCAACGTTCTCAACGCGAATATCCGCGGGCTGGCTGTCGTGATTCAGGCGATTGCCGACAAGAAGTCCGCATAAGTTCCCTTATCGCCACTTACTTTGAACACTACTTTTTTGGAGGAAATGACAAATGGCTAGCGAAAAGATCAACGCTTTAATTGAAGAAGTTAAGAATCTCTCCGTTCTTGAGCTCTCCGAGCTTGTACACGCTCTGGAAGAAGAGTTCGGCGTCTCCGCCGCCGCTCCGGTTGCCGTGGCCGCCGCTGCTCCCGCCGCCGCTGCCGCCGCTCCCGCCGCCGAAGAGAAGACCGAGTTTGACGTCGTTATGACGGACTTCGGCGCTGAGAAGATCAAGGTCATCAAGGAAGTCCGCGCCATCACCGGCCTTGGCCTGGCCGAGGCGAAGGCTCTCGTCGAGGGCGTTCCGGCCAAGATCAAGGAAGGCGTCAGCAAGGACGAGGCCGAGGCTCTCAAGAAGCAGCTCGAAGGCGCCGGCGCGAAGGTCGAAATCAAGTAAGTTTTTCCGCTTTTGCAAAGCACCCTGCCAAGAGGCGGGGTGCTTTTTTTGCATCGCACCGTCGGGCGCTTTGCCATAGCGATTCGGCCGCAGGCGTCCGCCCGTCAAAGGGTGTCCGTCCATATCCCGGCATATACACCCACCCGTAAAGGGACACGCCGCTTCCACCCAATCACGGTATCGGCCGGTTTTGCACGGCGGGCGCGCGCCTGTACCGCACCGCGACGTTTGGCCGCCGTTTTGCCTGCGCCCGCCCCCGCCGCGCCGGATGCCCCTTATTCATCGGCGCTTGCCCGCCGCGTGCGGCGAGAACTTTCGCTAAGGCTTAGGCTTGGATGTTATCCGGCGCACCATGTTGCGGCGCGGGGAGCCCGAACGAATCGTCTCCCGCCCCCTCCCCAGCATATACGCCCAACCGCAAAAGGGCGCGCCAGCTTTCCAGCCGTTCGCTTAAAGTAGCGCTCAGCGGGCGCGCGCCGGAGAGGCGGATGCGTCCCCTCACTCATCTCAGCGCACGCGCGCACGTAGAAGGGCGCGCCGCTTCCGCCCAATCACGGTATCGGCCGGCTTTGCCCGGCGGGCGCGTACTTGTACCAGCCTCGCCGTTTTAGATGCCGATTTGCCTGCGCCCGCCCCCGCCGCGCCGGTTGTCTCTTCCCTCATCTCAGCGCGGGCGCGCCCTGTCCTGCCGGAAAGCCTGGCCCGGCACGGCAGCGATTGCTCCGTATAGGTGGCCGCATAATAGAAACTGGCGCGGCGCGTGCAAAGCGAAAAAAGTGGCGCAGCTTAAAGCTGCGCCTCTTTGTCTCTCTCTATTTCTCTTTTTCGTTATGGGCGTGGTGTGCCGCATGCCGATATCTTACAGGGAACGGCCGCCGCCGTCAAGCGGCGGGCCAAATCTGTTACAAAACGGTAACAATGCTACAGGGCAAGGCGCATAAACCAGGTCACGTTCGCGTCCTTTGCCGTCATGGACGATTTCCATTCCCGCATGTCGCGGTCGCGCAGCCCTTCTTCCGCGAGGAGTTCGCGGTAGACGCGGCCCGTGCCGGCGTAGTAGATGATGTAGTAGCCGACTTCGGGGTCGTACAGGAGCGTGCCGTCGCCGACTTTCCTGTCGCCGGAGAAGATCCACTCCTCGCAGACCTCCGGCAGCTCCGACAGGTAGACGTTCTCAATTGTGCCGCTCTCCGTCCTCACGTTCGTGACGCCTTCGTACAGCTCCGCGATCTCAAGGAAAGACTCTTCCGTCCCGCCCGTGCTCATCCACTGGTTGTACGCTTCGTTGGCGACTTTCTCCGCTTCCTTCTTATACTCTTCGAGCTTGGCCGCCTTCTCCTCGTCCGTGCCCGACTCGAGGTCGACGGAGTTGGGCGCGATCGTCAGGTACCGGATGTTGTGCGTGAGATACCTGTTGTCGTTGCGGCTGATGAAATACACGACGTAGTAGCCGGTCGTGATTTTCGCCGTGGTCACGTCGCCTTCCCTGCGCTCTTCATCCCGCAGCCACGGGCCGTAGACCGAACCGAGAAGGTCGCCCTTATAGAAGCGCAGCGTGGAGTCGTCCTTCCCGTAATCCTCGGGGTTGTATTCCCGCGCGACGGCGATGAAGTCCTCCTCGCTGTGGATGCGCGCGGCGTACTCCTCCGCGCGCACGCGGGCTTTTTCAAGCTCGGCTTCCTTGGCCTTTTCTATGGCCTCTTCGTCGTAGCCGAGCGCCTCCTCGTCCACCTTGTCCGCGCGCACGAGGAAATAGCGGTACTTAAAGTAGTCGAGCAGGTGCTTGTTTTCCTCGTAGTAGGATTCAAGCTCTTCCGGCGAGTATTTGAGGCTCTCCTCGTACCTGCTTGTGTACTCGTCGACGATGTACTTCCTCTCGACGTTCTTGCGGAAGATTTCCTCCGTCATGCCGTTTCCGTAGATGGCTTCGAGATAATCGTCGAACTTCTTATAGCCGTAGATCTTCGCCGTGTCCATGAGCGTTTTGATCTCGTTTTCCATCGCTTCGCGCTTTTCGTCGGACAGCGTAAAGCCTTCCGCGACGGCGGCTTTATAGATATTCGTCGTCTCCTTCAAATTCTCGAGCGCCAGCGTGCGGAAGAAGTCGGACCACGTCTCTCCCGTTTCCTTGTTGTAAATCTGGCTCTTGAGGGACTTGCCGGCCTGCGGCAGCATGGTGGAGGTGGGGGCGTTCGCGCCCTGGACGGTTATATAGAAGTCGTTGTACGCAACCTGAAAATAAAAATTGAAATCGGCGACGGTGTATTTTTCGCCTTCGACTTCAACAGCCGTCGCGTTGCGGACGAGGTAAGGAGAGTTAATAAAAACCGCAAAAGCCAGCAGGATGACGACGAGAATCACAGTCACGCGCATGGCGATGATCGTGCCGCTCTTCTTCTCCTCCTGCATTTTTTTGCGGTGTTTTTTGCGGGGTGCACTCATAAGCCTGTCATTCCTTCACCTTTTGTTTTCGATAATACGCTGGTTAATTATACTTTATCGGGACAAACCTTTCAAGTTCGAGCGCGGGAAGTTTATGAAAAATTCAAAATCGCCTGCTATTTTTTATCAATAACGTATAACCCAAAAAAGGCAAAAACATACCCCGCCGTGCCGTGTAGGCCGTTTTATAAACCCGCCTCTCGGCAGGTGGGTTTCCTCCTTGCGGTTTCTCTGCTTCCAACGTCCAGGGCTGCTCCAGGCGTGCAGCCCCGGGAGGCCTGCAATCCGCCGCAAGAGTTCCGGAATCCCTTATATACTGTGCTGGGTTTTAAAAGGCCTATCACGCGCAAAGCAGGGTATTTATCCTGTCGTCATGCCGTACGTGACTTTAAGCTGCAGCGTCTATGACGACGCGCTTGCAGTCCTATTATAAACCGAAGTCGCGTCAATTACAACATGTGATTGACTATTTTGCCGTAGAAATCACGCGGTTTTCCCAACCTGATTTGGCAATTTCGCACAACGTTTTCCATATTCTGCCTTTTCCCGTTTTGCGCCCTGCGGCGCTATGGAGATGGCCAGGACCGATAAGGCCCCAAGCCATCGTGAGGAAGTTTCATGTGTGACACGGCCGGGACTACCGACATTTGTCGATGTCGCCTATCATGTCGTCGATCTTAAAGCTGAGCAGGCGAATCTCGTTTTCATTGGCAGTCACGCGCTCGATGAGCTTGTTGTGCTGCTCCACTTTTTTCTCGAGCATCTCAAGCCGGTAGTTGACCAGCTTGTTGGCCACAACGATACCGGCAAATGATCCGACGAGCGTTCCGGCAAGGGCCAGCAGCGCTACAAGGACTTCAGTTGACACGAAGCGTTCCTCCTAGCAGCACAGCTTATATCTTCGCGCTGTGCGTTCCATCCTATGCAAAAAGTGAGCGGATGTCACTTCGTGCCGTTTTGGCCTTATGCGTCTTTCGGCGACAGGTTTTTAAAGAAGCTGACGCCCGTGGCAAGCGAAAAAACAAGCGAAGCGCCGAAAAACAGCCTTGTCCAGAGCGGGAGCGGGTCCGCCAGCGCGACGGCGCAGAAAAACACCGCGGCAAGGTGCCCGAAGGCCATCTTGCCCGCGTACGCCTTGCCGAACGCGCATCCGGCGCTGATGTAATACACGAACGCGCACGCGCACGCGGCCGTAATCTGGTAGGCGTACGAGAGGATGACGGGGTTCGGGGCGTTTTCGCGGTAGATGGCGATCAGCCACAGGCAGAAAAAGAGCGCCGGGAACACGGAAAGATAGGAAAGCCCCCCGCCAAAGCGGCCGGTGAAAGCGGCGCGCGCGAGCAGGATCAGCGAAAAGCCGGAGATGGCCGCCAGCGCGGCAAACACCAGATCGAATATGCCGGCGCTCCCGCCTGATACCGCCTCGTAGAGATAGAGGGCGGTGCCGATGAGAAACGCCAGTCCCGCAAGGCACCCGGCGAGGAGCGCGGCGCCCCCCGACCGGTACGCGCGCTCGTAAAGCGGCGCGGACTGATACCGCGCCCGCACGGCAAGCCCCGTGATGGCCGCGAAAATGAGCGCGGCGGCGGTCAGGGCCACGAGCGCGACGGTCACCGGAGCGCCCGGGATGGCAAAACCGGAAGGCTCAAACGCCGTCTTCAGTTCCACGCGGCGAAGAAAAAAGCCGCCCGCTCCCAAAACGAGCGCGGCAAACGGCAAAACCCCTGCAGTTTTTCGCATAATTATCTTCCCGTTCCAATAGAATGAAAGAGAAGCGGCCAGTCCCATAAAACCCGCCCCGGCACGCAACGCCTAAACGATTGTACCCCAGAATTGGCATCTCGTCAATGTTGCTTTGGAGGAACATAATGAAGAGAATACTGATTATCTCGCTCCTCATCACGCTGCTTGCGCTGGGGTTTTCCATCCTCATCGCTTTAGCCATGCCCCTTCCGAGCGCGCGTATGCGCGGACAGGCCCCCTCTTCCCCGTCGCCGTCCGACACGGCCTCGCCCTCGCCCTCCGCCGCCGTGCCGACAGGCCGGTTTTTAGACGACACGATCGCCGTGACCGTCGCCTTCCCCGACGAGGTCAGGACGCTCCCGCTCGGGGAATACCTCGTCGGCGTCGTCGGCGGCGAGATGCCGGCGTCGTTTGAGATGGAAGCGCTCAAGGCGCAGGCCGTCGCCGCGCGGACGTACACCCTTACCCGCATCCTCGCCTCCAACAAGCCGGAGCACCCGGACGCCGACGTATGCACCGACCACACGCACTGCCAGGCGTACCTCACCGCGGAAGAGCTCACCGAGCGGTGGGACGAGGACTTTAATGCCTACTACCAGAAAATCATCGACGCGGTCCGCTATACCGACGGCGTCTGCCTCCTGTACGGCGGCGCGCCGATTGAAGCGGTGTTCCACTCCTCCTCCGCCGGCAAAACGGCCTCCAGCGCCGAAGTCTGGGGCAAGCCGCTGCCGTACCTTGTGAGCGTGGAGAGCTTCGAGACGGCCGACGACGTGCCCAATTATTTATCGTCCGTCACCGTCTCGCACGCCGATTTCAAGAGCACCATCCTGCGCGCCTATCCCAACGCCGCCCTCGGGGACAATCCCGAGGAGTGGATCGGCGCGAAGACGCTCTCGCCCAGCGGGCGCATCGACACCGTCATCATCGGCGGCATCGGCATTCCGGGCACGGAGCTGCGCACGCTGTTCGGCCTGCGCTCCACCGCCATTGAAATCGAGCTGACCGAGACCGACGTCGTCTTTTTCACGACGGGGTACGGACATGGCGTGGGCCTGAGCCAGTACGGCGCCAACGCCATGGCCCGCGCGGGAAGCGGGTATGAGGACATCCTCATGTGGTATTACCAGGGCGCGTCGCTTGGCAGCGTGAAGGAGGTTTTCGCCGGGCAGGACGGGTAAAACGCCGCGCGCTGTTGTCAATCCTCCGCGCTTGATGTAAAATAAAAGGAATTCATGAACGAAAAGCGGAGGAACTGTTATGGACATAGCGCAGGAAGCGCTCAAACGGCATTACGAGTGGGCGGGGAAGCTCTCCGTCGTCCCGAAAATGACCGTTTCCAATAAGCATGAGCTGTCCATCGCCTACACGCCCGGCGTGGCGCAGCCGTGCCTTGAGATACAGAAAGACATCTCGAAGTCGTATGAGCTCACAGGGCGGCACAACCTCGTCGCCGTCGTTACGGACGGCACCGCCGTTTTAGGCCTTGGCGACATCGGCCCTGAGGCGGGCATGCCCGTCATGGAGGGCAAGTGCGTGCTGTTTAAGGCCTTCGGCGGGGTGGACGCCGTGCCCCTGTGCATCCGCTCGAAGGACGTGGACGAAATCGTGCGCACCATCGAGCTGCTCTCCGGCAGCTTCGGCGGCATCAATCTGGAGGACATCTCCGCGCCGCGCTGCTTTGAAATCGAGCGGCGGCTCAAGGAAGTGTGCGACATCCCCGTCTTCCACGACGACCAGCACGGGACGGCCGTCGTCGTCCTCGCGGCGCTCCTCAACGCCCTGCGCCTGACCGGGCGGAAGCTCGAGAGCGTCCGCGTCGTCACGTCCGGCGCCGGTGCGGCGGGGATTGCCATCGTCCGGCTGCTGCTCTCGCTGGGCCTGAAAGACGTGATTTTGTGCGACCGCGCGGGCGCCATCTACAAGGGCCGTCCGGACCTGAGCGACGCCAAAGCGGAAATCGCGGAAATCACAAACCCCGAGCGCCGCTCCGGCTCCCTCGCCGACGTCATTTGCGGCGCGGACGTGTTCATCGGCGTCTCCGGCCCCGGCATGGTCACAAAGGAGATGGTGCGCTCGATGGCGAAAGACCCCATCCTGTTCCCGCTGGCCAATCCCGTTCCCGAAATCATGCCGGACGAGGCCAGGGCGGCCGGCGCCGCCATCGTGGGCACCGGGCGCAGCGATTTCCCGAACCAGATCAACAACGTCCTCGCCTTCCCCGGCATCTTCCGCGGCGCGCTCGACGTGCGCGCGCGCGACATCAACGACGAGATGAAAATCGCCGCCGCGCATGCTCTGGCCGCGCTCGTGGGGGACGAGCTCTCGCCCGACCACATCATTCCCGAAGCCTTTGACCCGCGCGTCGGCCCCGCCGTGGCCGCCGCCGTCGCCGAAGCGGCGCGGCGCACCGGCGTGGCGAGGATTTAGCGGCGCACGGCGCGCCGGAGTAGCGAGGAGAGCGGAGTGGTACGTCATTCCGGCGCGATGTGAATATGTGGAGACAGTACGGCGCACAGGCGCGGCAAGATATGTGGATGCGGTACGGCGCGGCGGCGTGGACGCATCAACGCGCGGCGTGTGGCGTGAGATAACGCACATCAGGCGGCATAGCGCGGATTTGTAAATCAGTGAGGCAGGCGGCATGGCTTAAGGCCATGCCGCCTTTTATTCCCACTTTCCGGTTTATTAAAAGCTAAAAGACATGAGCCAAACCATGCAAAGACTTGCTTTTATGCGGGCGGAAACCATATTGAATATCTGTTCAACCTATGAGGCACGCTTTCTATCCGGCCGCGCGGGGAGGCATCTTTGCGGTGTGGTGAGTCTAAGCGCGGCAGTATCCATGGGTGCGGGGGAGGCATACCGGCGGTAGCCACATGAGTCTCTGTGAGAAGCACCTCAGTGGCGCGGCTTCCGTTCCCGCGCGGGGCACCCTCTGGCGCACGGCGGCTTGAGTCCCCGCGCCACAGCACAACTTGCCGCCCACATCATGCGAAAACAAGCGCCTGCGCCGTACTGGCGCGGGCGCTTGCCTCTTGTGCGCGCCACAACTCCCACTTTTAGAGAGGTCTGTGTGCGCCGGATGCCGCCGCAGGCGCTTGCCGCTTGCGCGCATTTACTCCCGCTCTTGCAGGGTAAGCTGTGCGCCAAGAGCAGTACGGGCGCTTTTTGCCATTATACCGCCCTGCCCCTCCTCGCGCTTTGCGCGGTTACTGTTGCCCCAGATTCACGCTTCGGAAGTGCCGGCGCGTGATGTCCACGGCGACGCCGCCGAGGAGCAGCAGCGCGATGAGGTTCGGGACGGCCATCAGGCCGTTGAGCGTGTCCCCGACGGACCAGATCATCTCCAGATCCGTCGTCGCCCCGAGGATGGTGACGAGGACGTACACCGCCTGATAGAGCCTTATGCTCCGCGTCCCGAAGATGTACTCAAAGCAGCGCATCCCGTAAAGCGCCCAGCCGAGCACCGTCGCGAGGGCGAAAAGCGTCATGCTCGCGCACAGGAAAACGCTCGCCGCGTCCGCGCCGAGGACGGTGGCGAAGGCGGCGATGTTGAGGTCGACCGTCCCCGTCGTGCCGTAGGGGAGGCTCACGCCGCTGACTAAAAGCGTGAGCGCCGTGAGGGTGCACATCACGACGGTGTCGATAAACACCTCGCACAGCCCGTACAGCCCCTGCATCACGGGGCTTGTTTCGCTCGTCCCCGCGTGGGCGATGGGCGCGGAGCCGAGCCCCGCCTCGTTTGTAAACACGCCGCGGCGCACGCCCCATGAAATCGCCTCCCGCGCGCCGACGCCCGCCGCGCCGCCGAGGGCAGAGCGCGGCGAAAAGGCGAGGCGGAAAATCTGCCCGAAGGCCGCGGGGATCTCCCGGGCGTTTGCGACAATGACGGCGAGGGCGGCGAGGATATACAGCGCCGCCGCGAAGGGGACGACGGCCTCCGTCACGCGGCCGATGCGCTTAAAGCCGCCAAAGAGCGTCAGGCCCACGAGAATGGCCGCTAAAAGCCCGATGACAAGGCCGACGAGCGCGTCGAGACGCTCCATGCCCGGCGCGAAATGAAACAGCGCCGCTTTGATGGAGCTTGTCATGTTCCCCACCTGCACCGCGTTGCCCACGCCGAAGGCCGCGAGCGCCCCGAAAGCGCAAAACAGCACGCCGAGCCAGTTGACGCCTTTTCCAATCCCGTTTTTGATATAGTACATCGGCCCGCCGACGTATTCGCCCCTGTCGTTTCGCTCGCGGTAGCGGATGGCCAGCACGATTTCCGTGTATTTCGTCACCATGCCGATGATGCCGGACACCCACATCCAGAAAATCGCGCCCGGCCCGCCGAGGGTGATGGCCGTCGTGACGCCGGCGATGTTGCCCGTCCCCGCCGTGGCCGCAAGCGCCGTCGTGAGCGCCTGAAACGGCGTGACGGAGCCTTTGTCCGCCTTCTGCTTCCTGAAGATGTGGCCCAAAGTATTCCGCATCATGTAGCCAAACCGCCGGATTTGCAGGAAGCCCATGCGGCAGCTTAAATACAGGCCCGTCCCCAGCAGGAGGACGAGCATGGGCGCGCCCCAGACGACGCCGCTGATCGCGGCGTTGATTTCCGAAAGAAACTGCATGACTCTTTCCCACCCAAAGCATGGTCTTGTCTATAGCTTATTCCAAAGGCAGGAAATTAATCCGTCTTTACCCTTTCGGGCAGTTGAATTGGGCAGTTTATGGTGGTACTATAATAGATACATATCATACCAGAGCGGAATACTCTGGATTCGGAGGAATGGCTATGAAGATTTCACGCTTTGAGGACTTCGTCACGGTGGCGCGAGGGATGACAGCGCCGGCAAAAGTGGCCGTAGTTGAAGCGTGCGACGAGAATACACTTCAGTCCGTCGTCCATGCCGCACGGGAGGGGATCATCTCCCCCATCCTGATCGGCGACGCGGCGGAAATTGCCTACACTCTGCCTACTCTTGGCGCTTCGGCGGATGATTTTGAAATCATCCCGTCCTCCGACGCCGACGCGTCGCTCAACATCGCCGCCGCGCTCGTGCGGGAAGGCAAGGCCAACGCCCTCATGAAGGGGCTGATTGACACCGCCCGCTTCATGAAGATGGTCCTGAACAAGGAAAACAACCTCCTTCAGGGTCAGATCCTCTCGCTCATCGGCTTTTACGAGACGCCGCGCTACCACAAGCTGTTTGCCGTAACGGACTTTGGCCTGAATACATACCCCGACCTGCAGACGAAAAAGGCCATCGTGGAAAACGCCGTGGGCCTTCTGCGGAAGCTCGGCGTGGCGCTCCCGAAAGTGGCCGCCCTGTCGGCGACGGAAAAAGTCAACCAGAAAATGCCCGACTCCGTCGCCGCGCACGCCCTCAAGGAGATGAACGCGCGCGGCGAGATTACGGGCTGCATTATCGAAGGCCCGATTTCATTCGACCTTGCCACAAGCGCCGAGGCGGCGAAGATAAAGCGGTACTCCAGCCCCGTCGCCGGGGACGCGGATTTGCTCCTTGTCCCCGACTTTGTCTGCGGCAACATGCTCGTCAAGTGCCTGACGGGCTTCGGCGGCGCGAGGACGGCCGGAACGGTGCTCGGCGCGCGCGTGCCTATCATTCTCACGTCCCGTTCCTCCGAGGCGGACGACAAGTACTACTCCATCGCTCTGGCCGCCTGCGCGGCGGCCGGGCGCTGACGGAAGGAGGCGCGCGTCATGGACAGGCCGTATCGGATTTTAGCCGTCAATCCCGGCTCGACGTCGACGAAAATCGCGATTTTTGAGGAAGACCGCGAGGTCTTTGGCGAGACGATCCGCCACTCGGTGGAGGAGCTGTCCGCCTTCCCCACGATTCAGGACCAGCTCGACTTCCGGCGCGAAACCGTTGAAAAGGCGCTTGCCGAGCACGGCATCCGGCTCGAGGACATCGACGTGTACGTCGGGCGCGGCGGCGGCCTTCTGCCGCTTGAAGGCGGCGTGTACGAGGTGACGGATTTCCTCGCCGAGCACGCCTCCCGCGGAATGTCGGGCCAGCACCCGGCGCAGCTGGCCTCGCAGATCTGCCTGAAGTTTGCCCGGCGCTTCGGCAAGCGCGCGTTCGTGGTCAATCCCCCGGACGTCGACGAGTTCGACGACGTCGCACGCATCACGGGCATAAGGGGCATCTACCGCGAAAGCCACGTCCACGCGCTCAACCAGAAGGAAGTGGCGCTGCGTTTCTGCAAGGAGCGCGGACTGAGCTACAAAGACGTCAATCTCGTCGTCTGCCACCTCGGCGGCGGCATCTCCATCACGGCGCACCGCCGCGGCCGCATGATTGACTCCAACGACATCATCAAGGGCAGCGGCCCGATGACGCCGACGCGCGCCGGCGACATCGCGTACATGTCCCTGATTGAACTTGCCTTCAGCGGGAAGTATTCGAAAAAAGAGCTGCAGGATAAGCTCAACAAAAAAGGCGGCCTGACCGACCACTTCGGGACGGACGACATCCGCGTCGTCAACAAACGCATGCAGGACGGCGACCAGTACGCCGCTCTCGTCTACCGTGCGCTTGCCTACCAGATCGCAAAGTATATCGGCGCGATGGCCGTGGCCCTCAAGGGGGACGTCCGCGCCATCCTCCTCACGGGCGGCCTTGCCAAGGAGCAGGGCCTGATGGACATCGTCCGCGGCTACGTCGGGTGGATTGCCGAAGTCGTCCTCATGCCCGGCGAATTCGAGCTGGAGGCGCTCGCCGCCGGCGCCCTGCGCGTCATGCGCGGCGAGGAAGAGGCGAAAATTTATACGGGAAAGCCCGTCTGGCAGCCGCCGGAACCGCACGAATAAGGGAAAGCCTCCCACGCGCCGATGCGCGTTGAGCCGCCTTCATCGCTGATTACACGCACAAAAGCCGCCCCTTCCTTGTAAGGTACGGGGCGGCTTTTTTCAGTTGCTGCGGCGGGAATAGACTCACGCTTTAATCACGAAGTCTCCAAAAGATGTCGCGGCGGTAAAGCCCGGGAACGCGGCGCAAAAACGATTTTCGCGCGCAGTCAGACTTATTCAAATCAGCCGCCGGCGGCTGAAAGAGCCCATAAGCCAAACGCCGCCGCATCCGGCGTCTGTGAACAATAAAACGCAAAAACAGCAGCCTGGAGGCTGCTGTTTTTATCCTTTTTCAAAGTGGCGCGAGAACGAGACGCCGTTTTTCTGCATGACGACGTCAAGCCGCGTCCTGTCCCCCCGGATCAGCGACTGGGTAAACTCGAAAATCTCGCCGAAATCGGACTTCGTCCGCCGCTCGTGGTAAAACCCGGGGCTGCCCGGCTCGCACCCGAGCAGCCGCGCCTCCCGCTCGCCGAGGATAACGGCCCTGTACGAGTCCTCCGCGGACGCCGGGACAATGCCGACTTCGTAGAGAAGCGAGTACATCGAATGCGTCTCCAGAATTTCACGCGTGAGGTTCGGGTAGACGTAGCGCGGGTAGTAGGACGTTTCAAGGAGAAGCGGCTGACCGTCCAGGCGGCGGATGCGCACGAAGCGGAAGACGGGGATGTCGCCCGACTGAAGCGAGAGCATGCGCTGAAGCTGTTCGTCCGGGCGGATGGTTTCAAACTCAAGGATCGTGGAGGACGGCTTGTGCCCCAGCGCCATCACTTCGCTTGTAAAGGAATAGACGTTATCGTTCCGGCGGCGCATCGCCGGTTCGGCGATAAACGTCCCGCGCCCCTGCTTGCGCACGACAAGCCCCTCCTCCTCGAGGGAGCCGATGGCCTGGCGCACCGTCGAACGGCTGATTCCTAAGCTTTCGCACATCGCCGATTCCGACGGAAGCATATCGCCCGCGGAGAGAATGCCGGCCGAAACGTATTTCTTGATGATGTCGACAAGCTGGTCGTACAGCGGGCGGTCGCTGTTCGGCTGCAGTTTGGCGCTGAGAATCGGATGTGGGTTCATTGCACCTTCCTCCAAAACGGCTAAGTTATACAATAGAATAGCATGCCATCGTGATAATTGCAACGCCGATTTTCCGTATTATGGCAGGAAAATACGCAGGTAGGCGCCCACGATGGCCTCGCCGTAGAGCATGGAAATCACCATGCCCGCCGCGAGAAACGGCCCGAATGGGATGGGCGTGCCGCGCCGGAGCCGTTTGATGAGAAAAACCGGCACCATCACCAGCACGCCGAGGATGGAGGCGGCCGCCAGAGTCAGCAGCATGTTCTTCCACCCGAGCAGCAGGCCGCACGCGGCCATGAGCTTGATGTCTCCCCCGCCGACGCCGCCGCGGCTGATGATCGCGAGCACAAGCAGGATGCCCGACGCCGTGAAAAACCCGACGACGTTTTGCAGGAGAACACCGTATCCCTCAAACGCAGCGTAGACGTTCCACAGCACCGCCACAATCAGGATGAAGATGGTCACGCCGTTTGGAATCTCCTGCGTGTCGATGTCGATAAACGACGCGACGAGCAGGGCCGTCACGAGCGCGAGGGCGGGCACGAGAAACGCCGTCAGGCCCACGGCGCGCACGCACAGGTACCAGAGCGCGCCGTTGAGGAGCTCCACGACGGGGTAGCGCGCCGAGATTCTGCCCCCGCAGCCGCGGCATCTTCCCCGCAGGAAAAGCCACGACAAAACCGGTATCAGCTCAAGGGGGCCGAGCCGCCTCCCGCAGTGCACGCAGTGGGACGGCGTGACGACCCATTCCTCGCCGCGCGGGATGCGATAGATGAGGACGTTGGCAAAACTGCCCACGAAAAGCCCGATAACCGGGATGATGATACGGAGGGGTTCGATCATCCCCACCTCCCTCTATAAGAAGCAGGCATGCCATGAGCGGCAAGCCTGCTTTTTTGTGCCTAAGACTTAATGCCCCATGGTGGTGTCAAAGGAGACCTGAACCTGCTGGTCAATATAATCGGGATTGTGCCTCAGGAGACCGTCCTTGCTCTGCCATGTAAACGCCATGGTGTCGAAGCGGAGCTTCGTCGACTTCAGATCCGCCGGCGGCTTGTTAAACTCCACGAGGTACTTGATGCGGTACTCGCCGGGCCCGACGCTGTTCGGGATGGCGCTGCCCAGCTTCGTGTAGCCGCTGCCGTTCCTGAAGTCAACCTGCAGCACCTTCGCGGACTTGAGCAGTCCGGCGTTGGACGTATCCAGCGTGAACGCGAGGTTGCCGACGGGCTTCGTCACCTTGAAGTAGAGGTAAACTTCCGCTTCGTTGCGGAGCGTGACCATCGTAAACTCGGAGTTGTAGGTCGATTTGAGCGTCACCTCGGCGCCGACCTGCTGCGCCACTTCTTCAGCCGCCTTCTTGGCGTCTTTCAGCTTGATGGCGCCCACCGGGTTCGACGCGAGCGAGACCTTGCCGCTTTGCTGGTCGATTCCGTTTCTGAGATAGAACTCCTGCACGGTCTTGGTAACGATATCGTTGCTTTTTGCGTACGTGATGACCTGCGTCGTCCCGCCAATTTTCTGCTCGACGGTGTACCCGCCCATGTCGTTTTTCGCAAACTGGACGTTCGTCCCCTTCGTGTAAGCCGCTTCAACGGCGCCGCCGATTACGACGGTCAGCGTATTTCCGCTCTCGGTGAAAGAACTCGGCAACGGGCCGGTGACGCTGCTCTGGGCGGTGTAGTAGGCCGCCTGTACGTTTGACACGGCATGGTAGAAGTCGTAGTACTTTGTGGCGGTGACGGTGGCGAAACCGTCGCTGTTATAGGCCGCGTCGCTCACTTTGCCAAATACATATTCGGCGCCGTCATTGATGTTGATTGTGCCTCCGTTTTCGCCAATACTCTGCTTCGGATTCAAGTCTTTGCTGTCTATCTGCGTGACGTAATAGTCGGTACGCGGGAAGATGATCAAAAATGTTGTCTTGACACGCTCCACCTTAGCCGAAACGCTGGCCGAGCTGGACTGCCGTGAGAATGAAACGTCCTGGAACACGAGGCTGCGGCGCGGCTGCCCGCCCGAATAATCGTACGACACGGTAATTGTGCGATTGTTGTTCCAGCTAGAGCCTGAGACGTCCGTGACGCGCGCGTCGCTGTAACTCGTGCCGTTTCCGTCCTTAAAGCTGGTAACGGAGTAGCCGCTTGCGCTCGAAGTTGGCAGGGAATCCCCGTCATACCTGAAGCTCGCCGTGGCTGTGAGCTTCGTAAAATTGTCGAAAGCATAGTTCGTATTTGAGTACTTGATTGCGACTTTTTCCGGCTCTCCGTCGGTCTTCTTCTGAGTGCTGGACCGCGACGCCTGCCCGAGCGGGACGTACCCCGAAGCAAGGCCGGCTTTGCTGTCGGCGAAGGAGAAGCTCGGCTGATTGTCGGAGAGGAGCTGGAACTGCGTCTCGTAATACGTCGTTTTGACGAACGTCTCCACCTGCGTCTCGCTGGTGTAATAGTACGGGTTATCTTTGACCGGCGTAAAGGTGTAGGTGCAGGAGGTGCTCGTCGGGTACGTCTCCGGCTCCAGGTCCGGCGTTTCTAAATCAAACGCCAGCTTAAAGCGCAGGGTAATCGGGTCGACGGGATACTGCGCGTCCCCGCCGGCCGGGATGACCGGCAGGACGGACGCGGGAATCTTCCACTCGACGAGCCCGGAATCCGTCACCCGCAGCTCCAGCTTAGCGATAGCAGCGTTGGGGACGTTGACATTATCGGGCTTGTAAACGTATTGACTGCCGGACTTTTCAAACGTGTAGTCCGTACCGCCGTAGCGCACCGTCATTGTATTGCCCGCGAGGGCAAACCCTTTGCCGATCTGATACTGCGCCGTGAGATAGGAGGAATCTGTGAGCTTGCCGTCCGGGCCCTTCGTCTCGGCAATCGGGTTATAACCCTGCATGTGGACGATGGCGCTCTGGAGCGCCTGCGACAGGCTCTGCGCGCTGTTTGTCGCGGAATACGAACCCGTGACGTAGTCCTTCGTCATCTGCGCCCTGATATCCGAGTCATTCACCTTTTGGAGAGCTTCGGCCCAGGTGTCCACGAAGCCGGGTGTTGTGCTGGTAACCCTGCCTCGGCTATCATACTTGTACGTCGTTGCATAGATCGGGGCAATATTGGCGTCCGTCGGGTTGAGCGTGGCGTTGGCAAACTTCGTGTCGCTGTCATTCGGATCAAGGGCAAAGGGGATTGTGAAAATCTCCAGCTCCGGCATCAGAACCTTGTAATAAGCCGCCTGGGCAATGGTGTACGCCACATTGACAGCAGCCGATTCGGAGCCCGCGCCGCACGTCGTACCCGTTGCGTCGATATCGTCAACATAATACGTCGGCGCGCCGTCGGACAGCAGGATGATAACCGGCACGGCTTTATCATCGTCGGCTTCTATATCGTAGGCCTCTTTCAAGATACTGTAGCCTGCGCGCAGCGCCTTCTGAATGTTCGTACCGCCCTGGTTGCGATCCTGCCTTAAGCTGATTTTGACGTAGTCCTTCTGCGAGTCGGAGCCCTTTGTGGTCTGATAGAACTCAATATCTCTGGTGGACAGGCTGCGTTCATTGACGGTGCCAGAGGCAAACGTCACCGCGGCAATCTTGTTGCCGTTGCCGACAAGCGCCTTCGCGGCGTTGTTCGCCGCCGTGACCATATTCGTCATGCGCGTGCCTTCCATGGAGTTTGAGACGTCCAGCAGCAGGACGATATTGTACCGCCGCGATTCGACGGTCTCCACCCTGTACTGCCGCCCGATGGCGTTCATTTCAACCGTAAACTCCGTGGACGGCAGCGGGTCGCCCGCCACGCGGGTGTACGCGTAGACCTCGCCGTCTTTCAGCTCGGAACGCGGTTTCGGCTGCTGCTCGCCCGCCGAGGGGATAATCTTCTGCTCGATTTCGAGTTCAACCGCTCCTGCAATCGCCCCGCTGACAAGCAGCAAGGTGATGAGCAGCGTAAGCAGGAGCGCGAGCGCTTTTTTGCACCGTTTCATTTCCATTCAATCCCTCTCTTCCGATTTAAGAGTGTCCGCTTCTCAGGTTGACTTCTTTCCAGCTGTTGATGGTGTAGCGCGTGGTGAAGCTGCCCTCGCCGACGGCGCCGGTGACGACGTACGAGTCGGAGCCGAAGCTCGTCAACGCCCTGTATGTGCCCGGCGAGAAGAACCTTCGTGCTATCTGGCTGTAAGACGGGGATTCGGACCTGATGAGCTGCCAGGAGTCGGTCAGGCCGATGACGGCGCGGACTTCCGCTTCGTCGTATTTGATGACTGTGTTGCCTTCAATTGTGACGTTCCCCGCGCAGACGATGGCGCCGCTAAACTCGCCGCCTGTGATGGTCAGGTCGCCGCTGCAGTAGATGATGCCCCGCTTGATGCCATCAGCGTCAAAGTTGATCGTGCGGTTTCCTCTCAAGACGTAGAACCCGTGTTCGGGGTCGTGAATCGCGGCGGCCGGGTCGTACAAATCGCGGAAAACAGCGTCGCTTGTTCCGTAGCGGACTGTTTTGCTGTCAAACACGCGGGGTAAAAGCGTGTCTTTGATTTCGTAGTAGTCGAGGTGCGCTTTGTTGGTGGTTCCTTCGTGGACAATCGCGCCCGTCGACGTCACGCCGACGCCGAGAATATAGCTGACCGCGTTGGGATCGAGATAGACGTTGCTCGTGAAATCGCCGGCGTATGGCGAAACGATTTCGACAAAGCGGTCTCGTTTTTGCTTGAGCGTACCGTCAAAGAAGTTGTAATGCTCTTCGTTATCCGGTTCCTTCGAGATGTAGTACGTCTTGCCGGACTCGTCTTCTTCAAGAATGTAGACCCTGAAGAACTCGCCGCCTTTTGCGTTGACGCTCTCGGCCGTCTGGTAATATTCTTTTGTGCGGCTGGGGCCTGAGAACAGCTCGTAGAACGCGGTGCCGGGGATGACGTACTTCCCGTCAATCCGGATAGTCCCCCCGAAAGGCAGGGCGTTGTTGATGACGGCGGAGCTGTAGTTCGGGTTGCCCATCGACGCCTCCGACGTCATGCCGATGTAGTTGCCGCGGATGCGGATGCTCGTGCCGGCCTGGCCGTCGTTCTGGATGTCGTCCTTCGTCCAGACGCTGCC
>Ga0134102_1000795_pt1 | contig 32573 bp, 38 predicted proteins | sample 13_3_2metaG_FD_94447 | JGI IMG/M metagenome (GOLD analysis project Ga0134102, IMG submission 94447) | Switchgrass degrading microbial communities from high solid loading bioreactors in New Hampshire, USA - 13_49_3.3_201_A3 metaG | ecosystem: Engineered > Bioreactor > Semi-continuous > Anaerobic...
ACAATCATCACATCCCCCAGAAGGCCCTGGGACACATCACCCCCATCGAGGCCATGAAAAGATGGTACAAAGAAAAACCGGAACTTTTCATAAAAATGCCACGCAATCGTCCGGGACCTGACAGATAGATTCTAAGGACTCTTGAGAACCACAGGAACAGTGGTTTCTCAGGTTCCTGTGGTATCGTTGGATCAAGGAGAAAGGAAATTGCGATGGAGCGTCGTTCGCGTAGCACTGCGCTAGAAGTGGTGGATGCCGTCGAGCAACTGACAGGGAGAAAAACCAACCTTAAGGCACTACACTTATTCACAGCCAGCCTTCACAGGTTGGCCCATAGCCCTGGCTCAAAATTCAATCGGCACGGTGGCTCAATTTTGAATTGGCGCCAACAACCGTCCGCTACCGGGGTTATGTCCGGTCCCGGACGATCATAAGGACGCCGATAGAAGGGGGCGAAAGGGGGCGATGGCAGGGAGGGATGAATCGACGGGCATCCATCAAGGGCACCGCGAGCGTCTGCGCGCCCGCTTCCTAGAGGATGGCTTGGATGGGTTCGAGAATCACCAGGTTCTTGAGCTGCTCCTTTTCCACGGCATTCCGCGTGTCGACATGAATCCCATCGCACACAAGCTGATGCGCTGCTTCGGCTCGCTGTCGGCCGTGATGGAAGCCGACCCGAAGGACATTGCCGGTGTTGAAGGCATGGGCGAGAAAGCCGCTGCATTTCTGAGCCTGATCCCGCAGATCACGCGCCGCTACTTCCACGACCGGGTCGATACCCCTCGACACGCCAGTTCCGAGGCGGTGACCGAATACCTCTTCCGCCTCATGGCGGGACGGCCCGAAGAAGTGTTCTATGTGCTGTGCCTGGACAGCCAGTGCCGCGTGCTCTATCCCGCCTTGATCGGCGAAGGCACGGTCAAGGAGGCGCACGTCCATCCAAGGCACGTTGTGGAAAATGCCCTGCGCCACCAGACGACGAGCGTCATCCTCGCCCACAACCACCCAGGCGGCACGGCCAAGCCATCCAATGCCGACCATCAGCTGACCGCAGCGCTCGTACAAGCGCTCGGCGCCATCGGTATACCGGTGCTGGATTACATCATTGTGGCGGGCGAGCGGGCGTACAGCTTCGCCCGCGAGGGCGTGTTGTCCAAACACACATAGGGAGCGAGTCGAGAATGCAATATACGGAACGACAGCAGCAGGCCATCAACCATCTGGACGGAAACCTTCAGGTGATCGCCTGTGCGGGCTCGGGCAAGACCCAGGTGCTGGCCCAGCGCATCGTCAACATCCTGAGCACCAAGGCCGCCGAAGGCATCACCCCGGCGAACATCGTGGCCTTCACCTTCACCGAGAAGGCCGCCGGCGAACTCAAGGACCGCATCCACCGCCTGTGCCGTGAGCAACTGGGGCGGGACGCCGGCCTGGCCGAGATGTTCGTCGGCACCATCCATGGTTTCGGCCTGGACTTGCTCCAGAGCTACGACCATCGCTTCCTCAAGTACAGCGTGTTGAGCGACGTTCAGCAACGCCTGCTCATCGACCGCCACAGCACCGAATCCGGCTTGACCGACCTCGCCACCCACGACGGTAAACCGCTCAAACGCTGGGTAGATTCGAAGCTGTATCAGAAAGTACTTGCCATGGTGCGCGAGGCGCAGGTCGACGAGGCCACGCTGGGCGCTCAACACCCCATCCGGGTAGCCTTGACAAAATATCAAAACCTCCTGCACCGCAAACGGTACTTGGACTATTCGATGCTGCTGACCGAAGCCGTCCAGTTGCTCGTCAACAATGCCAAAGTACGGCAACAGATCTCGCAGCGGGTTAAGTATCTGATCGTGGACGAATATCAGGACGTGAACCCCTTGCAGGAGGCGCTCATCAAGGTGCTCCACGGCCTCGGCGCCCAGATTTGCGTCGTGGGCGACGACGACCAGACCATCTATCAATGGAACGGCAGCGACATCGGCAACATTCTGGGTTTTTGCGATCGCTATCCCGGCGTCTCCCAGATCACGATGGGAGACAACTTCCGCTCCAGCACTGGGGTGGTGGATAGCGCCCGGCGCGTGGTGGAAAAGAACACCCGGCGCCTCGCCAAGACGATGGAAAGCCGCGGCATGCAAACCTACGAGCCGGGCGACCTGCTCGCCCTCCGCTTTCCCTCGCCCGTAGCGGAAGCGCAATGGATTGCGGAGAAGATCAAGACGCTGCGGGGTGTGGCCTTCACCGAAAACGAAACCGCACGGGGGCTGACCTGGTCCGACTGCGCCATCCTGCTGCGCAGTGTCAAAAGCAGTGCGGAACCGATCATCGAAGCGTTGCGTCAAGTCGGCATTCCGTATGTGGTCAAGGGCATGAGCCGCCTGTTCGAGACCCCGGAAGTGCTGGCTGCCTGCGCGATCTTCCAGTACCTGAATGGCGAAACCGACGCAGCTGGCTTGCAACGGCGTTGGCTGGAGGCTGAACTCGGCATCGTCCCTGCAGCGCTGGAGAGTGCCATCGGCTGGCTGGATGCAGAGAAGGCCGATTGGCCCAACCGCTGGCGCAAACGCGATTACTCCCTGCAACACACCTTTCTGGGATTCCTCGAAAGCATCGGGCTACGCGAGGAGAACATCCCTGGCGACGCCATGCTCGGGCACACGCGCGGCGAGATCGTGTATTACAACCTCGGCAAGTTCAGCCAGGTCGTCACCGACTACGAGCAAATCCACTTCCATTCGGACGCTGTGTCCCTGTACCAAAGCTTCTCCAGCTTCCTGCGCTACCAGGCGCCGGATTATTACCCCGAAGGCTGGGAAGGTGCCGGCTACGCGACGCCCGACGCGGTGCAGATCATGACCGTGCACCAGGCCAAGGGCATGGAGTTTCCCGTGGTCTTCGTGCCCGCCCTAGTGAAAAACACCTTTCCTGCTAAAGGAGGCGGTGGCCGGCAGTGGTATCATGTCATCCCGCGAGAGGCGGTGGTGGACGCTGATCGCTATCAGGGCGGCATAGAAGATGAGCGGCGCCTGTTCTATGTGGCGCTCACCCGCAGCCGGAAGTACCTGTTCTGTACCTGGGCGCCCACCGGCAAGCAGGGTTACAACAACGAATCGCCCTTCCTGCGCGAGTTCGTCGCAGCCGGCTATGCACTGACCCGCGAACCCGCTCTTCCCGAGCCGCAGCGCATCGCCCCCAGGCCCGCCGTGGAACACCGTGAGATCACACTCACCTTCAGCGAACTCAAATATTTTTTCGACTGCCCCTACCAGTTCAAGTTGCGATTTCTCTACGGCTTCAACGCGCCCATCCACGAAGAGCTGGGCTTCGGGAAATCGCTCCACGATGCCCTGGCCGAGGTGCACCGCCGCGCCATCGCCGGCGACATCCTGGATGCCGAGGCCGTTCCCGCTCTCCTCGACACCCACCTGCATCTACCCTATGCGCGCGAGATCGTGCGCGAGAATCTACGCCGCGAGGCGGAACGTTCCTTGCGCCGCTACTTCGCCGAGAATGCGGCACTGCTCGACAAGATCGAACACGCCGAGAAAACCATCGAACTCAAGCTTGCCGAGGGCGTGGTGGTGCATGGGCGCATTGACCTGATCCGCCGCACCGATACCAACCAGATCATCATCATCGATTTCAAATCCACCAACCGCGCCCAGGATGAAGATGTGAGCCGCGACCAGCTCAACATCTATGCGCTCGGCTACCAGCAGCTCGCCGGCCGGTCGGCGGACCTAGTGGAAATCTACAATCTGGATGAAGGCGCCGGCGCATCGGTGCGGGAACTGGTAGATGAGCGGCTCCTCGTCGCCACGGAGCAAAAGGTGGTGGCCGCCGGCCGCGATATCCGCGACAACCGGCTGTGCCGCGTGGCCCGCTGCAACGGCTGCGACATGCAGGGTATCTGCCGTTCCGACGTTGATGCCGTCTAACACTTGCGATGCGCTGTGGGAGCAGATCGAGCCTTTGATTCCGAAGCGTGAGAACACCCACCCTTTTGGCGGAGGCAGGCCAAGGAGGCCGGATCGGCAGTGCATGGAGGCGATCCTGTTCGTGCTCAGCACGGGGTGTCAATGGAAGGCGCTCGATGCCACGGGCTTGTGCCCGGGCTCGACGGCGCACGACCGGTTTCAGGAATAGGCCAAGGCGGGGGTGTTTCGACGCCTTTGGAAAGCGGGCCTGGCACATCCCGCGCCGGGGGCAAAAACCCGAGCCCAAGCCTGCCGGGGCAAAGGCGCGGCGTTGGGTCGTCGAACGGACGCATTCCTGGCTCAATCGCTACCGGCGCTTGCTCGTGCTCTGGGAGACATTGACAGTAAGGTGTTTGTGCATTACTCTGCAAAGCATCAACCTACGAGATTGCGAGGGCACGGCACCATGATCACATTGACCGTTACGGCACGAGGGCAAGTGACACTCCGGAAGGACGTACTGCAACACCTCGGCATCAAGCCAGGCGACAAGATCGAGCTTGACTTGCTGCCAGATGGTCGGGGGGTAATCAAAGCGGCGCGGCCAAGTGGGACAATAGCCAACTTCGTCGGCCTGCTTGCAGGTAAAACACAGAAGGTTGCCACCATCGAAGAGATCAACGAGGCTGCGGCTCAGGGCTGGGCCGGCAAGCAATGAAGGTCGCAGTCGATACCAACGTCCTTGTGCGTGCGGTTGTGCGTGATGACCCCGCACAAGCGGACGTTGCCGCCGCAATCTTGACTGACGCCGAATTGATCGCGGTCGCGTTGCCGTGCCTATGCGAATTCGTTTGGGTTCTGCTTCGAGTCTATGGCTTCCAACCCGCCGACGCGGCCAGCGCGATCCGGGCACTACTGACCGCCGTGAATGTGGAAGTGAACCGTCCTGCCGTGGAGGCGGGCTTGCTGGTGCTCGACGCTGGCGGGGACTTTGCTGATGGCGTCATTGCCTACGAGGGCAACTGGCTCGGCGGGGAAACCTTCGTTTCCTTCGATAAGAAGGCGGTGACACTTCTCGCGACTCAAGGGCAATCAACGCGCCTTTTGTGATGGACAGGTAGGTAGCTGTCTGATCGCCGGAATTTCCGGTGATTCCGGCTTCTAGGCCGCACGGCGCACTGGACAATGGCCGGGGCACACTGGCGGATGGCGCCCTCGATGGCCGCCTGATCGTGGCCGGTGACGCGCATCCACACGGCAATCATGGAATCCACGCGGGACAAGTCCACCTCCCCGCCGCGCTACCGCTTGATCACGTCGCGGTAATGCCGCAGGTAGGCGTCGATGACAAGGCCAGCGCCTTGACGCACTCGCGGCGCTCGGCCTTGAGTAAGCGCACCTCGGGATAGCTGCCGTCCTCGCACTGGTGCTTGGCATCATCAGCTGGTTCCGCCATGCGATCCCACCCATCCCGACAACAACGCCTCGGCCTGCTGCAGCACCGTTTGAACGGCCGCGTCTTGGAGGTCGGGTGGATAGCCGTACTTGCGCAGGATGCGCTTCACCAGCACCCGCATCTTGGCTCGGGCAGACTGGCGATGCGCCCAGTCGACCGACACGTTCTCGCGCAGGCTCACGAGCAGCTCGTGGGCGATCAACCTGAGCTTGTCGTCGCCCATCATCTGCACCGCGCTGTCGTTCTCGGCCAGGGCGTCGTAGAAGGCGATCTCCTCGTCAGACAACCCCGACTCTTCACCACGCTGACGCGCCGCACGGATGTCCTTGGCCAGCTGGATCAGCTCCTGCAGCACCTCGGCGGTGGTGATGGCGTTGGCGTGGTAGCGCGCCACCGCATTCTCCAACCGTTCCGAGAACGCCTTGGTCTGCACCACGTTGGCCTTGCTGCGCGAGCGAATGCTGTCGTTGATGAGCTTGCGCAAGGCTTCCAGCGCCAGGTTCTTCTTCTCCATCTGCTGGACTTCGGCGAGGAATTCGTCCGAAAGGATGGAGATGTCCGGGCTCTTGATACCCACAGCGGCCAGGATGTCCACGATCTCGGTCGAGACCACCGCCCGGCTGACGATTTGCTGGATGGCCAACTCGCGCTCTTGCTGGGTCGCTCCGGCGCCGGTGCTACTCTTCACCAGCGCCGCACGGACGGCCTGGAAGAAGCCGACTTCCTCCCGGATTGCGCGGGCCTCGTCGGACGCGGACGCCAGGGCAAACGCCTTGGACAAGGCCAGCACGGCGTCCTGGTATCGGCGGTGAGCCTTTTTCTTGCCCTCCGCGGTGCTCTCCTTCTCAGCCAGCCTCTGTTGCAGGTCGAGAATCCACTCGATGGCCCCTGCCATCACCGCCAGGCGCTGCTGCGGCGTGCCGTTCAGGGCAGAGGCGTAGTCGAAGCCGTGGTACATGTCCCGCACGACCTCGTACTTCTCCATCATCACCGCGATGGCCTGCGCTTCGTCGATGCCAGTTTTTTCCTGGTCGTTCCTGGAGTACTGCTGCAGGGCGGACTTGAGGTTCTGCGCAATGCCGATGTAGTCCACGATCAGCCCGGCAGGCTTGTCGCGGAACACGCGGTTCACGCGGGCGATGGCCTGCATCAGGCCATGGCCCTTCATCGGCTTGTCGATGTACATCGTGTGCAGGCACGGCGCGTCGAAGCCGGTGAGCCACATATCCCGCACGATCACCAGCTTGAGCGGGTCTTTGGGATCGCGGAAACGCTTGGCCAGCAGATCGCGCCGGGCCTTGTTGCCGATGTGCTGCTGCCATTCCTGCGGGTCGGAAGCCGAACCGGTCATCACGATCTTGATGGCACCCGCATTGTCATCGTCGCTGTGCCACTGGGGGCGTAGCTTGACGATCTCGTTGTAAAGCTTGACGCAGATGCGGCGGCTCATGCACACCACCATGGCCTTGCCATCCAGAGCCGCTACGCGGGCCTCGAAGTGCTCGACGATGTCTCCGGCCAATTGGCGCAAGCGTTTGTCCGCGCCCACCAGGGCTTCGACGGTGGCCCACTTCTGCTTGGTCCGTTCGCGGACGTCCTCTTCCTCGCCCTCCAAGATCTCTTCGATCTCGGCGTCGATCTTGGGCTTCTCGTCCTCGTCCAGTTCGATGCGCGCCAGGCGCGACTCGTAGTAGATCGGCACGGTCGCGCCATCCTCGACCGCACGGGAGATATCGTAGATGTCGATGTAGTTGCCGAACACCGCCGGAGTGTTCACGTCGTCCGCTTCGATCGGCGTGCCGGTAAAGCCGATGAAGGATGCGTTGGGCAAGGCGTCGCGCAGGTACTTGGCAAAGCCATAGGAAACTTCGCCCGTTTGGGCGTCCACCTTGGCCTTGAAGCCGTACTGGCTGCGGTGCGCTTCATCCGCAATGACGACCACGTTGCTGCGCGTGGTGAGCGGCCCGTCGATCTCGCCGAACTTCTGCAGGGTGGTGAAGATCACGCCGCCGGAAGCCCGGTTGAGGAGCGCTTGCAGGTGCTCGCGGCTTTCCGCCTGAACGGGCGTCTGGCGCAGCAGGTCGCGGCACATCGAGAAGGTCGAGAACAGCTGATCATCGAGGTCGTTGCGGTCGGTCAGCACCACCAGCGTCGGGTTGGCCATCGCCGGGTGTCTGATCAGCTGCCCGGCGTAGAACACCATCAGCAGGCTTTTCCCGGAGCCTTGGGTGTGCCAGATCACCCCGGCCTTGCGGTCGCCGGGCGGTTGGCCCTTGACGCTGGGCAGTCCGTAAGCGGCCGGGTCCTCGGCAACGACACGCTGGCTCGCCCGCAGGGTCGAGAGCACCGCCTTCTTTACCGCGTGGAACTGGTGGTAGCCGGCGATGATCTTGATCAGTCCGGAACCGGTTTCGCCGAAGACCGTGAAGTCGCGCAGCAGATCGAGCAGACGGCGATGCTCGAACACGCCATCGATCAGCGTCGAGAGTTCCGGCGCCCCTTTCGGGGCAATGTCCGTGCCGTCGGTGGTGCGCCACGGCATGAAACGCTCAAAGTCTGCCGACAGCGACCCCACCCGGGCCGCAATGCCGTCAGAGATCACCAGCAGCGCGTTGGTGTTGAACAGCGCCGGAATCTGCTGCTTGTAGGTCTGGAGTTGATTGAAGGCGCCGGCCAGAGTGGCGTTCTCGCCGCCCGGGGCCTTGAGTTCGATCACCGCCAGCGGCAAGCCGTTGACGAACACCACCACGTCCGGCCGCCGCTTGATCTGCCCGGCGATCACGGTGAATTGCCGCACCGCCAGCCAGTCGTTGTTCGCCGGATCATCGAAATCGATCAACCGCACCTTACCGGCCGTCAGCGTGCCGTCCTCGGCGTAGTACTCGACGTCCACGCCTTCCGTCATCAGCTTGTGGAGGCGGCGGTTTTCTTCGAGCAAGGAGGGCAGTTCGGATTGCATCACCTTCCGGATTGCATCCTGGCGAGCCTCCCATGGGAGGCCAGGATTCAGGCGCGCAACGGCGTCCTCGAACCGCTTCTTGAGCACGACCTCATCGTAACTCTCGCGCTCTGGCCGGCGTCCATCGGGGCCGATGTCCTCCTCACGTTCGATGTTGTAATCGAGAGTGCACAGCTGATCCAGCAGCGCTTGCTCAACGTCGGCCTCCGATAGAAACGCCATTAGGGTTCTCCTCGTTCTTCGACGGGCTCTGCATCCGGAGAGAGTGCCCCGCGCGCAGCGTTCAACGCCTCGACATAGGCGTCCCGATCGAGTTGGTAAAGCAAACGGCTAACTTCGATGTTGATGGATAGCTCATCCCCGCCCGGGAGCAGGAAGCGCAGGGTCGGCGAGTCGCTGTCCTCTGCATCCACCGCCAACCCCACGTGCGCATCGATCAGCGCATTGTCCTGCGCAAACCGCTCCCACGGCTCGCGGGAGCTGATCGGGTCCAGCTGCGCATCGAGATAGGCCTGATGCAGAAAGGCCACGATGGCATCGGCCGCCAACACCGCGCTGCGGCGGTGATGATCTGCCAACCGCGCGAGATACGGGTCCTTGCCGTGGCTGACGGGGCCTGCCTTATTGCGCAGATCGTTCAGCGCGTCGGCCAACTTGTGATGGCTGGACACCAGCTTCTTGAATCGGTCGTCACGCACATCGCCGAGTTTGAGCGCGCGAATTGCAGCCGTTAGCCAATCCGAGAGCGAGGGCGTCTCCTGCGTGGGCTTGAGCGGGGTTTGCTGGGTGTGAAAACTCTCCACCACCACGCGACACACCACCTCGACCACGGCCTTGGCGCAGTCGATGCACGCATCGTTGTTCTGCTCCAGATTGCGCTCCATCGCCTCGAAGGTCTGCTGCAACATCGGCGCATCGCGCCAGTGGCTGCAGGCTTCGCGGATACCGGGGCACCAATCCAAGGTCACGCGAGAACTCCAGCTTTTTCTAAAACCATCTCAGCTTTTGCACCCACGTTGTAAAAGCGTCTATACCTGAGCTGCACTCCTCAGCCGACTTACCAAAGATGCCACTTCTGACGTATGGCGATTTTTCTCCAAGGCTTTCAATAGATGAGCGCAGCTCTTTCAGGATGCGCTCCAGGTTATCTTCCCGATAGCCATAGCAGCCTGGAGGGCACCAATACCAATCTTTGTCTCGTTTTGCATAGTAGGCGTAACTAAGCGCCATCAGAACTTCCAGCTTGTCAAAGGTATAGGTAAACCTGGACTCCGAAGGCATGAAGCTTCGGAATCGCGGTTGCAGCAGCGTGTGGAGCCAGTCATTGAGCGGCGCATGCCGACGATCCATACCTTCGAGAAGCCTAGCAGACTCATTGCCCCGCTCGAACAGGCAAAACGCAGGCAGTAATTCGACAGCGGTCTTGTCCTCCTTATATTCCCGGTGGATTTTGGTGCCGAATAGTTTCCCCATGAACAGCAATCCCCGTTCGCCAGCCTCAACCGCACCAAGCCCCAGGGTGTAGAACAATTGAGTGGCAGGATAGCGCTGCAATTCAACCCAAAGGTTGAAGCCAGTCTCTCTCCGCCGTGTGGCCAACCTTATTAGTGCTGTCTGCCACGTGGCGTAATGCCAATCCTCTATCCAATAGCCGCCAACGGCGGCCATCGCCACCAGCGTCTCGCATGCAGCCTCATACGCGCGCACCCGTGCTGTAAAAGTATTCGTATCTGGTGGAAGACCGCCTTGCAGAGCAAATGTAGGGGTGTCTGTGGCGTCGAGCACTCGGTCTACCTCACCACCGACAAGATCGGCAAGACGGATGCGGTGCTTGGGCTCGGCGAGATAGCCCTTGAGTATGGCAACCGCCGCATTGGTCGAGAGAGGATGTGGTCGTGAGAACTGCTCAAGCGCCTCAACCAGACGCCCGAGCTCCGAAAAGAAGCTGTCCGCATCCGCAATCGGTATTTTTTGTCCCTGTCGGTGCTCAATCAGTCGCTTGGCGGCGTTGCCCAGCTCACCGCGCACGGCCCAGAAGTGAGAGAAGCGGCGGGACACTGCCCGTTCGATAGCGGCACGCAAAGCGGTATCCCATTCCGCCGACCAGCCGCAAACGATCAGCCCAAACTCGTCGAGGATGCGATCCAGCAAATCGTCAAATTCCTTGGGGTAATTCTCCAGCTCGGCGGGCGTGTTGCGAATACGGGTGTCGAGGTAATCGCCATGTACTTTGAACACGCAGCAGCGGGTGTGAATCAAAGGCATCGCGCCGTGCACCTGATCCGGCGAACTGAGCACGGTCGGTACCACACCAACATCTGCCAGTGCCGTCTCCATCAGACGGTCGAAATTGGTGGTGATGATGATGCGGATGTAGCCCTTCGCAGCAAGGCTGGCAATAGCGCGGTGCGCAGCAGTGGGGGCCTTGAGGCCGTCAGCACGTTCCGCTTCGGAAGGCTCCAGATAGGCACGGAGCAACTGCTGGCGCTCCGCCGGAGTCTTGGCCAGTGCATCCAGCAGATCTGAATAGTCGGGCTCCTTTCCGTAACGCTCGCGATACCAAAGAGCAGGATCGGTGCCGCAGTTTTCGCCCGCCACCTCGGCCAGCTTGCGCACGAAGTCTAGTGTGATTTCCCATCCAGTGGGAATCTGAGCGGAGCGCGACACGCCCGAGCCAACCAATACGGCATATACGCCAGGATTCGCCTGGATGGAGAATGCAAGTGAGTGCAGCGGGTCGATCATGCCTTCTCCACCTCTCCAAGAATCCGCTCGGCATCCGGAACACGCAGCTTACCGGAGATGAGTTTCGGCAAGAGAGTGTCGCGGAGTTGGGCGAGGGTGCGGGATTCGCGTTCGTTCTCAACGATATGGCGATAAAGCGGCCCTGTGCGTTCTCGGAATGCTTTCAGGATCGGCTCGGGCGGCACGATCACAGGTATGGAGCGGAAGTTGCTCTTGCTGATCTCCTGGAACGTAGAGCCGTTGGCATTGCCAAGGATGACGTCCATGTTTTCACGACACCAGAATAGGACGAATACGTTCGGCAGAGTGCCATTGCACTTCATGGCAATGAAACCCTGATTGATGGCCGTTGGTACTTCGGCGATGGCCAGATAACCAATCGGCGCTCGTGATGACAGCAGTACTGTGCCAATAGGCAACAGGCCAGAACTGATCTTTTCGATCCCTGCGTCGGTGATCTTCCGTTCCGTGTCCAGCAAGACGGGGAACTTCAGTGCCGAAAGGTCTTTCGGGGTCGCCCAGTGATGCTCGCCACCCTCCCAGAAAGCGGGCTCTTTGGTGCTGGGTGTCGAGCCACCGCACACGGTCACTTCACTGCCGATCGTCGAACGTCGCCACCCCTCCGGCTTCCCCTCATCATCGAGGCGGTCGGGGAAGAGCTGCCAGAGGTCGGCGGGGAGGTAGGGTTCGCGGCCTTCCATCTTGGCGCGGACGGGGCCGAAGTCCACGAACCAGTCCTTGAACAGGGCGCGGGACATGGCCTCCAGGGTCTGGTTGCGGCGGCGGTTGAGTTCGATCTTGTCGTCCAGCGTGCCGAGGATGTGGGCGATGGCGCGTTGTTCGGGGAGGGGGGGATGTGGCAGTTCAATTCGATTGAGATTGCCTTGCGTTAGCTTGGGCATCACAGCGCCCGTCAGATACCCGCTAATGTCCGCGTTCTGTAGCGCGTACATGAGGAATCGTGTGTCCGCCTTCTCGTTCCCTGTAACGATATGGGCGTGGTTGTTGACCCAGAATTTCCCTTTTGCTATGAAGGCAATGGGAGTCTGTCTCGTTCGAAGATTCTCTCCATCCTCTGCAACCAGCAGATATTCGCCATCGAACAAATAGCCATCAACATAGTCGACGACGCCCGATGCGCCGTAGTATGGATATGGGCCGGGACGACGGTCCGGCTCCTTAACGGGCTTCCGCCTGCTGTCGAAGTTGGTCGTGAGCTCCCCGAAACTTGCTGTTTTCCACTCACCCGCCATACCCAAGCTCCCTAAGATTCGCTGCGATCGCCGCATCCTGCCACAACACGTCTTCCTCCCGTTATTTTCGCCGGCGTGAATAGCGCCGCTCGTTGTTAACACTTACGGCTTTTTCCGTAAATAGTGGCCCCATCAAAACCCCAGCGCTTTCAAGTTATCGGCAATGGCGGCATCCAACCGTGCCGCTTCCGCCTGCTGCTCGCGCCACTGGGCGGTGAGGCGCCGCATCTTTTCCTCGAACGGTTCATCGTCGTCGTCCTGCGCTGCCGCGCCCACGTAGCGGCCCGGCGTGAGCACATGGCCGTGCTTGCGGATGTCTTCCAGCGTGGCCGACTTGCAAAAGCCCGGAACGTCGGCGTACTCGCCTACGCCGGCTTCCCCGCGCCAGGCGTGATAGGTATCGGCGATCCTCTGGATTTCCTCGTCGGTGAGTTCGCGCCGGGTACGATCGACCATCACGCCCATTTTGCGCGCGTCGATGAACAGGACCTGGCCCCGCCGGTCGCGCAGGCCATTGCTGGGGTTCTTGTTGCGGGCGAGAAACCACAGGCAGGCGGGAATCTGCGTGGAATAAAAGAGTTGCCCGGGGAGCGCCACCATGCAGTCCACCACGTCGGCCTCGATCATCGCCTTGCGGATGTCGCCTTCGCCGGACTGGTTGGAGCTCATCGAGCCATTGGCCAGCACCACACCGGCTACGCCATTGGGCGCGAGATGGTGGTAGATGTGCTGGAGCCACGCATAGTTGGCATTGCCCACCGGCGGCACGCCGAACTTCCAACGCACGTCTTCACGCAGGCGCTCGCCGCCCCAGTCGGAGATGTTGAACGGCGGATTGGCGAGAATATAGTCGAAACGCAGATCGGGGAATTCGTCCTTGTGGAAGCTGCCTTCGTTGTTCCAGCGGATGTCGGCGTCGATGCCGCGCACCGCCAGGTTCATCTTGCAAAGCCGCCAGGTGGTGTAGTTCGACTCTTGCCCGTAGATCGCGATGTCGCCAATGCGGCCGCCGTGTTTCTTCACGAACTTTTCGGACTGCACGAACATTCCCCCCGAGCCACAGCACGGGTCGTAGACGCGCCCCTTAAACGGCTCCAGCATTTCGACGAGAACACGCACCACGGAACGCGGCGTGTAGAACTCGCCGCCGCGCTTGCCCTCGGCTCCGGCGAACTGGCCCAGGAAGTATTCGTACACGCGCCCGAGGATGTCCTTGGAGCGATCGCCTTCTTCATTGAGCGCAATGCCGGAGATCAGGTCGATCAGTTCGCCCAGCATCACCTTGTTGAGCGAAGGCCGGGCGTAGTCCTTGGGCAGCACGCCCTTGAGCGACTCGTTTTCCTTCTCGATGGCGCGCATGGCGTCATCGATGAGGCTGCCGATCTCCGGTCGTTTGGCGTTGGCCTGCAGATACGACCAGCGCGCCTCCTTCGGCACCCAGAACACGTTGTCCGCGAGGTACTCGTCCCTGTCCTCGGCGGCCTGCGCGTCTTCGGCCAGCAACGCCGCGTGCTTGGCATCGAAGGCATCGGAGATGTACTTGAGGAAGATGAGCCCGAGCACGACGTGCTTGTAGTCGCTGGGCTCCATGTTGCCGCGCAGCTTGTCGGCGGCCTTGAAGAGTTCGGCCTCGAAACCGAGGTTGCCTCCATTGCCGTTCTTGTTCCTGCCGTTCTTTGCCATCGTGTTCTTACCCTTTGCGTGATGCCTGCGCTGCCTGGGCTTGATAGCCCGGCGCGAGCTTGGCGTTCTCTACTCCGTACCGCACCAGCGGATACCAGAGGATTATAGTGGTCCCCGAATGAAAATGGGCTAGATCGACCGGCAGGCGGGACTGGCGCCGGGGCTATCGACCCCGCGTCAAGCATCCGGAACATCGGGTCTATCCCTACCTGCTGCGCGGCATCGCGGTTACCAGACCGAACCCAGTGTGGAGCACGGACATCACCAAACTTCGGCTGGCGCGCAGCTTCGTGTATCGGGTAGCGATCATCGACAGGTCTTCGCGGCGGGTGCTGCCCTGGCGGATCAGCAACAGCAGGGACCCGTCGTTCTGCGTCGATTGTCTGGATGAGGCGTTGGGCGTGTACGGCAAGCCTGAAATAAAGTGGGGCTCCCTTTGTTTGGCATCATCCGCATCCATGTCGCACGGATACCACATTTTCCCGTCGCGACCACACCAGCGGATGAAAAACGCACCCAGTAAAGGTAAGCCCGTTCGGTTTTGAGGCTATTATGTTTACAATGAAGTGCTTAGCGTACTTGCTCCAGCAGGCGCTTGGATTGGGGAGGCTGGCGATGGGGGTTATGGGATAAAAAAATGTATAAAACTACAGTATCGATGCTGGAAAGCAAGAAGTCAAACGGGGCAGGCGGACTGTACTGGAGCTATTGCAAGCCGTTGCGCCAGTTTATCTCGTCGGATAAACTGGGTTGCCAAAATATCCGACGGTCTACATCACGTTATGCATCAGGAGAGTCCCGTGGCCAACTCCGCAACCGCTTCGATTCTTGCCCCAACGCTGCCCAACCCGACAAAGAAGTCCCGGCAGATATTTGTGGCGTACTCGTATCGTCTCTATCCGAAGGCCGATTATCGGAAGGTGTATAAAGAACTGGCAGAGGCATTTCACGTTGAGTTCGTCTTCGCTGACGAAAAGATCACTAACTTGCACATCCTCCAGAAGATTGCCAACTACATTCGCTCTTCTCAATTCGGCATCTATGATATCTCAGGGTGGAATGCAAACGTCACCCTTGAACTCGGTCTTGCGTTCGGCCTCAATGAGCGAACGTTCATCGCTATTGATCCAGACAAGACCCAAATCAATGAGGTTCCTTCTGACCTTCGAGGAATCGACAGAATCCAGTACTCGTCCTACACAGAGTTACAGGAGGGGTTAGCGAAACTACTTGCCCAAGAGTTTCCCGTTCATCGGGCTCATGACGTGGAAAACCAGCTTACGCAACTACGAGAGCAAGCACTTAAGATCATTGGTGAAAGCGAAGGCTTGAAGGTTACCGATATAGCGAAACTGCTTGGCATCTCCGTAGATATGGCGAAACTCGTCATCCGCCCGCTTGTTGGCAAGCAGCTCGAAATGAAGGGCATCAAACGCGGTGCCAAGTACTATCTAAGCGGAGCTGCACCTAATGCATAACCCTGCGGGCCACCGGACGCTGCGCGATAAACAAACAACGGGACACCTACCAGCAGCGCCCGCACGACCCCGCCCGGCTCACCGCGGCGCTGCACGCCTGGTTTGCCGGCGACGCGGAACTCGAGCGCATCCTGAGCGTCTGGATCCGGGAGTATCTGCTGCGCGACCTGTGCCCAGAACTGAACAAACCCGAAGCCCACGACCTGGGGCCGAATCGTAAACAAAGTGGGTGTCTCTTTGTTTTGTTGTTAAACAAAACCAAAATTTCAAGTTGCAGGAGATCATCTATGAGGGCGATCAAAATAATACTTATTATTGTAATATCATTTTGGCTAATTTCGGTTTTGGTAAAAACTTTGATTTTTTTATTAGGTACCGTAGCTAGCAAACGCTTCGAGAGGGACGCTTCAAAAATCGACTTTGCCTCCTGTTTCTGCGCCCCTCAAGCTAAACGTTAGGGGGTTGATCAAGTGGGTCGCGGACTGAAACGCATTAAGCGTCGCAAGGGTGTGGTGCTTCGCATGGACACGCTTCTTGACCAGGCGTCCACAACTCTTGTCATCCACTACTCCTGTGAGAGCTTCTATGACAAAACAGACGGCAAAACCCCTCGAATAACGTCTATTGCCGTCAGAAACCTGGCGTCGGGCCAAACCGACTCATTCTCAATCCACCAAATTGCAGAAGAGCAGAAAGTATCGTTCGACCGCATCGCAGACCACTACGATGAACTGGAGCGGCAAATGCTTGGCCGTTACTTTGATTTCTTGCGCAGCCGGCAGCACTTCAACTGGGTGCATTGGAATATGCGAGACGTCAATTATGGCTTCGCTGCCATAGAGCACAGGTATCGTGTCTTGGGCGGACAGCCGATCATGATCTCGGAGGACAAGAAATTTGATCTTTCTCGGGCACTTGTCGATCTCTATGGTGTTGGCTACATCGGACACCCTAGGCTTGAATCGCTGCTTGCCAAGAACAAAATTACTAACCGTGACTTCCTTACAGGCGCTCAAGAAGCGAAAGCGTTCGACAATAAGGAGTTCGTGCGCCTCCACCAATCAACGCTTCGCAAGGTAGACACACTTGCAAATGTCTTTGAACGCACAAGCAGCAGAAAGCTCAAGACAAATTCATCGTGGGCCGAGCAATATGGATTCACCCCTTCCGTTTTGGCTGAGTGGGCTAAAGAGCACTGGATTGTCAGCCTTGTTGTGGTGGCAGGCGGCGTGCTTACGTTTATCCTAAGGGCGTTTGACTTGTGGCATCTTATTGCCCCCGCATCCCCCTAACAATTCATTCAAGCTGAAACCGCTTCGCGGCTCGGCTTAATTCAGGCGTTCGGCCTCTCAAGCCTTAACCTCGGCATCCCAATTCAATCGCACTTATTTCAAGGCCAGCGCACGATAAAATCCGACATCGAGAAACAAAGGGACACCCACCTATTTACGCGGTGTTTGCCACCGCCGCTCACGACATTCCTCACTCCATTGACCGCCTCCAGCATCGCCTGCGACGACAGGTGCGCGTAGTTTCGACAACCTGACACGACGATCCCCCGATCTCACTGCCCTCACAGGTGGTAGGGTCGGGGGATTTTTGCATTTTAGTCCGCAGGGTGGCATGGCAGTCCTGAGTTTTTTCGGGTATTCGTAAAAGGGGGTTGGAAAGCGTCCTCTCAGTCAGCGCCGCACATGCTGCCACATTCGCAAAATCGTGTTGTTTTCCCTGCTCCACTCACGTAAGATAAAGTTATCGGCAATCGTAAAAGTGTGTTGTTCGCCATGCTGCATCGCCATCTCAACCATCAGCGCTTCACCCTCGCTGCCATTGACGACGTGATCTCACGCGGTCGGTGGCAGGACTGGGCAGACCTGCGCCGGGCAGTACTGGCTGACCACGCCCTGCTGGATAAGGTGGAGCGGGTCTGCCGCCCCTACGTTTCCGACCCCTACGCCCAACGCTATCACTTTTGGATGCACTATGTCGAAGAACACCGCCCCGCTGCCTGACTGGGAACTCGTCTTGTCCTCTGCCGCACGACTCCAGCGCATCCTGCCGGATGCCGTGCTGTCCGGAGGAACTGTCTCGGCAATCCACGCTATAGTGGTCCCCGAATTCGAGACACTGGTTTAATTCAGGCGTTAGGTAGAGCATAGCACCAATCATTTTTGCCGGAATAGGTGTTTTTGTCGGGCCGTCGATAAGGATTGTTGACTCCAGCGGTGGCATATCGGGGATGATTCAAGGTTCCATCTTTGGTTTTATAGTCGGAGCAGTGCTCGCGGGAAAAAAAGCAAATTCACGAGCGAATCATATTCACAAGGAGCTCTTATGGCAAAGATTCTTGGTCTAGTCACGGCATTGGCGGTTTTCTCGGCTTGGCTCAGCGTGGTCGGAAATCCACACGTGGTCGAAACCATAATTGGCTTGGTGCTTGCCGCTGTCGCTGGTTTCTGGGTATTTTCCAAAGTCCGGAAATTTAGCTCACCTCCCAAGTAACGCCGCATGCCAAAATTTATTATCATCGAAGAACACCCAGACTTTGGCTCCGCCTCTCGCAGAGCGAAGGCACTCGCGGTGCGCTTCAGGGAACGTACCGGCATTCAACGCAGTTCCAGAGGCTGGGCAGTGCTTGCTTCAAGTGCGGTTCTATCAGCACTTGTTCCACTTGGGACTGAACAAACTTCCAACATTGAATACGACAGATCATCCTATGATGACTACTATCAAAAAGAAGTAATTGATCCACTCATTGAGGAATTTCAAAGTTACCAAGACGGCTGGGCTCGGTCTCAAGAAGATAGATGGTTCTATGAAGACTGACCCTTAGATAGACAAAGGGACACCCACTTATTCTATGTACGCTGGGCGAAAAGCTTGATCGAGAAGCCTGGCACCCAAGCTGCTTCAGGGATGTCCCAAGAAAATCCAACCAGGAGCCAAAACCATGACCGATCTTCCCATCGTCCCCGGCCCGGGGGACGCCCTGGTGCTGGTGGACGTGCAGAACGACTTCCTCCCCCCCAGTGTCAGAATAGTTGGAACCTGAACTGTGTTTAGAATCCTCAACCACCAAGGGGCAGAGAAGGGGTTCCGATGAAGTACGCTGAAGAACGTCGAGAAGCGATCCTGCGCAAGCTGTTGCCGCCTGAGAATCGGCCCGTGGCCGAGGTCGCCGCTGAGGAAGGCATCTCGGCACCGACCCTGTACGAGTGGCGCAAACAGGCCCGCGGGAAGGGGCGTCTGTTGCCCGACCACGGTCGGGAGCCGGAAGGCTGGACATCGCGTGACAAGTTCAGTGCGGTAGTCGAGACTGCCGCGCTCAGCGAGATCGAGCTCGCCGAGTATTGCCGCCAGCGTGGCCTGTATCCGGAGCAAATCCAGCGTTGGCGTCGGGCCTGCGAACAAGCCAACGCACGTGCCGAAGCCACGTCCCAGCGTGAAGGCGAGGCGTTGCGCCAGGAGCGTAAGCGTAACCGGGAACTGGCACGGGAACTGCGGCGCAAGGAGGCCGCTTTAGCAGAAACGGCGGCGTTGCTGACCCTACGAAAAAAAGCCGCGGCGATCTGGGGGGACGAGGAAGCATGACCAGCACCCCGGATCGCCAGCGCGCCCTGAAGCTGGTCAACGAAGCTCGTGCCTCGGGTGCCCGTCTGAAGAGCGCCTGCGCGCAGTTGGGTATCGGTGTGAACACTTACCGGCGCTGGTCGCGCGACCTGCAGGACAAGCGCCCCAGCGCCAAGCGGTCGACACCGGAGCATGCGCTGAGCGAGGCGGAACGCCAGACCATCCTCGACGCCTGCCACCGGCCCGACTTTGCCAGCCTGCCGCCGGCCCAGATCGTGACCCGTCTGCTCGATGAGGAGGGCACCTATATCGCCTCGGAATCGAGCTTCTATCGGGTCCTGCGCCAGGCCAACGAGCAGCATCACCGGGGGCGGGCCGCCCCACCCCGAGAACCCGCTGCGCCGCCGCGCCATAAGGCCGATGCACCGAACCAGGTCTGGACGTACGACGTAACGTACCTGCCTACGCACGTGCGAGGCGTGTTCCTGTATCTGTATCTGGTCATTGACGTGTTCAGCCGCAAGATCGTCGGCAGCGAGGTCTTCGAGGCCGAAAATGCGGTGCACAGCAGCCTCGTGATCGAGCGCGCCGTGCTGCGCGAGCAGTGCGCTCACCAGCCCTTGGTCCTGCACGCCGACAACGGCAGCCCCATGAAGGGCTCGGCCTTGCGGGTTACGCTGGAACGACTCGGCATCACGCCCTCGCACAGCCGTCCGCGGGTGTCCAACGATAACGCTTACTCCGAAGCGTTGTTCCGCACCTGCAAGTACCGGCCGAACTATCCGGTAGACGGCTTCGACAGTCTGCACCAAGCCCGCCTCTGGGTCCTGGACTTCGTGCAGTGGTACAACCATCAGCATCGCCACAGCGCCATCCGCTTCATTACCCCGGCCCAGCGCCACGAGGGCCAGGATGCGGCCATCCTCGCGCAGCGCACGTCGCTCTACGAGGAAGCTCGTCGGCGCCATCCCCGTCGCTGGTCGGGCCGGATCCGCAACTGGGATCCCATCCAAACCGTCTGGCTCAACCCCGACCGGCAAGAGACCGGCGGGCCACCCAAAGCAGCCCAAAAAGCGGCTTAACTCAGGTGCCAACAACCTTGACACACAGCGCTCCCTGGCGGCTCATTGGCGGTAAAAGAGGGTGACCAAGTAGTGCCGCCCCTTAACCGCTGCATTGAGCTGTTCAGCGCCCGGAAGCTGCCGATTTTCGCCACCCGGGACTGGCACCCCGCCAACCATTGCTCCTTCGTGGCTCAGGGTGGGCCGTGGCCGCCCCATTGTGTGGCGGGAACCCGCGGCGCCGAGTTCGCCCCCACCCTGTACATGCCGCCCCACCTGCCCATCGTCAAGATCAACAAGGGACACGACCCGGCCAAGGACGCCTATTCCGGCTTCGAAGGCACCGACCTGGACCAGCATCTGAAGCAATTGGGCGTGAAGCGCCTGTTCGTGGGCGGGCTGGCCACCGACTACTGCGTGCTCAACACCGTGCTGGACGGCCTCAAGCTGGGTTACCAGGTCATCGTCCTCCGCGACGCCATCCGGGCGGTGGACGTGACCCCCGGCGACGGGGATCGGGCACTGGCCGAGATGACGGGCAAGGGCGCATCCCTGGCGGAAACCGGAGCCTTGTCGTAAAAAAGGAACGGAATGATGTTGCGCCTCTTGCGCTCGCCGCTCCTCGTCGCGCTAGCAGCCCAGTCGATCGGTTGGTTGCTCGCCTTCGCCGCCGCGCGTCTTGGCCTCGTCGCCGGGCCATGGCCGCTCCTGGAACAAAGGGACACTCACTTATTTAGTCGGCCTTGAGGAAGGGCTCGAAGTCCTCGCCCAGGTTGTCATTCAGGATCGGGCAGTGGGTGCCGCGCAGCGTGTCTTTGGGGCTGTTGGCATAGTCCACATTGCAGGGCTGGTCTTGGAGAAGATCATCGCCACCCGTTCGTTGCCCAACAGCGTGTCGTAACTGGCCAGGTCAGTGGCATCGCCACACAGCAAGCGGCGTGATCCCATGATCCAGACATCTCCAGGTTTGGACACCGTGTGACCGGCACCTCGGGCGCAGCATCCTCATCGATGTGGCCCTCGGTGGTGGTTTCTTCGCCAGCCAGGATCTTCATCAGTTCGTCGGCATCGAAGCCGGTGAGCGCCAGATCGAAGCCGGCATCATTCCTGCAGTTCCTCCAATTCGAGGCGCAGCAGGTCCTCATCCCACTCCGCCCAGGTGGCCGAGCGGTTGGCGAGTATGCGGAAGGCCTTGAGCTGCGTCTCGGTCAGCGAGCATTTGTTGGGTCATCGTTGTACAATGAGTCTGTCCAATTAAAAGGAGGTCGCCATGACCATCGAAACCACCTACAGCCAAGCCCGCGAGCAGCTCAAGACGCTCATGGATCGTGCGGTCAATGACCGTGAGGTCATTGTGGTGCGCCGCCGCTCAGGGGGGGCCGTGGCCATGATTGCCGCCGATGAGTTGCAAAGTCTGATGGAGACGGCACATCTGCTGCGCTCGCCAAAAAATGCGCAGCGCCTACTGACTGCCCTGGCACGCGCCCGGGCCGGCGAGGTTACGCCTACGCCCGTTGAGGCGCTTGAAAGGCACTATGGCCTCCAAGACTGAGCACGAGCACGTTGCGGTGTTTCAGCCCGAGTTCCTGGAAGACTTGGGCTACTGGGTGAAAACGGAACGCCGTACCGCCAAGCGACTGCTGGAACTGGTCAAGGCCGCGCTACGCGACCCCTTCAAGGGCATTGGCGATCCCGAACCGCTCAAGTACCTGGGGGCGGATGTCTGGTCACGACGCATCACGCAGGAACACCGCTGCGTCTATCTGGTGAAAGCGGATCGGATCGAGTTTCTGCAAGGCCGATACCACTACTGACCAGCCTCTCTTGTTCGACCTCGACAAAGATCTGCCCGGTGGCCAGCAAGGTCACCGGGATGTCTATAGTGGTCCCCGAATTCGAGACACTGCACTGGTTAAGCTGTCGCCCCATGAGGACGATAGCATGAGTGAGGTCAAGAAACGCAAGGTGCACAGCGCCGAGTTCAAGGCGAAAGTCGGGATGTAAGCGCTCAAGGGGGTGAAGACGCTCAACGAGATCGGGCAGCAGTACAGCGTACATCCCGTTGTGGTGGGGCAATGGAAAAAAGAACTCGTGGAGCGGGCGGCGACACTGTTTGAGGGCAAGCGTGGGCCGAAGCTGACGCCGCAGGCCGACGAAGAGCGCCTGTACGCAGAGATCGGCCGGCTGAAGAGGGAGCTCGACTGGCTCAAAAAAAGTCCGGACTATCAGCGGCGAGCTACGAATGAGCTGAATCGAGCGGGAGGCGGAACGGGCCTTGTCGCGGCAATGCGATTCTAGCCGGGGTGGCGCGGACTACTTTCCAGCAACTGATGGGGGCTGGCGGGGATGGCGCCTGGGCTGTCGACTCCGCGTCAATCATCCGGAACATCGGGTCTATCCCCACCTACTGCGCGGTATCACAGTTACCAGACCAAACCCGGTGTGGAGCACGGACACCACCTCCATCCGGCAACGCCCTGAGCATGCCTGCCAAAGTTTCACACAGCGATCACATCCGTGTAAACAAACGGCAATACGCGTCCTTCAGAATCCGAATGGAAACTAATCCCATTCGAATCAGCGATGACATCACCCATCCTTGATGCCGGCGAGCGCCAAACCCTTGAACAGGTCCTACGCACCGGCTTCCCCGGCATGGACGATCTGGCGCAGCACTTCAACGTCACCCCGCAGACCATCCGGTGCAGCGTCAATCGCTTGTGCGAACAAGGACTGCTGCGCCCGACCGACCTCAACGTCGTCGGCAGCGGCGCGGTGAGCTGCTTCTCCGCCTTCAAGACCGATTTCTCGGTGTTCGGCGGCGGCGGCATCGACCGCAACGGCACGCTGCTCGACTTCGATGTCGCCGAAGCCGCCACCCACCAGGCCATGGCGAACAACTGCCGTACCAGCTTGCTCATGGCAGACGCCAGCAAGTTCGGCCGCCCCGCGATTGCCCGCGGCGACCAGCTCGTCGACGCCGACCACCGTTTCATCGGCAGGCTGGTTCCGGCCCGACTACCTCGGGGCTCTCGAGGCCGACCGGCCCCGCGTGCCCCCCGCGGCGACCGCTGAATCGCCCACCCGCGAAACTAGAGAAACCTGCTCATGAGCGACGTTCATCTGAACGCGGTTGTCAAGAACTGGGGCACGATGCGCGCCGTCGATCGCGTCAGCCTGCACGTCAATTCAGGCGAACTCGTCGTCCTGCTCGGACCTTCGGGCTGCGGCAAATCGACGACGCTTCGCCTGATCGCCGGCCTCGAGGCTGCCGACGAAGGCGAGATCCGCATTGGCGGACGCGACGTCACCCTCCTGCCACCGGCCCAGCGCGGTGTCGCCATGGTGTTTCAGTCCTATGCGCTGTTCCCACACCTCACGGTCGCCGAGAACATCGTGTTCGGGCTGCGAGTCCGGCGCGTGCCGGTGGCCGAGCGCAAGCGCCGGCTCAACGCTGCTGCCGAACTACTGGGCCTGAGCGCGCTGCTCGACCGCCGTCCGGCACAGCTGTCAGGGGGCCAGCGGCAGCGTGTCGCGCTCGGGCGCGCGATCGTCTCTGAGGCGGCGGTGTGCCTTATGGACGAGCCGCTGTCGAACCTCGACGCCCAGCTCCGCCAGCAGATGCGGCAGGAGATCCGCGCGCTGCAGCAGCGCCTGGGCATAACCCTGATCTACGTCACGCACGACCAGACCGAAGCCATGACCATGGCCGACAAAGTCGTGCTGATGCGCGCCGGCCGCATTGAGCAGCACGGCAGCCCGGCTGAACTCTACGAACGCCCGGCCAATACCTTCGTAGCCGGTTTTATCGGCTGCCCGGCGATGAACCTGCTGCCAGGCAGCGTCGCACGCGCCGGTGATCCGACGGACGCGGTCACGATCGGCGTTCGCCCCGAGCACATCAGCCTATGCGATCCCGCGCACGGGCTGCCTGCACAACTCGAGACCATCGAATATCTCGGCGCTGAATCCATTCTGATCTGCCGCCACGACGAGGCGCACCGCGTCACGGTGCGCATGCCCGGCCGCGTCAGCGCCCGCATCGGCGAACGCGTAGGTCTGGTCTGGCCGGCCGACGCCGAGCACCGCTTTGCCCGCGAAAACGGGTGCCGCATGGCAAACCCATGAACCCACGCATCTGCTCCAAAGACTTCCCTTCACGCTTCATCCACCAGGAGCTTCCCTCATGAGAAAGTTGTTCTCAGGACTCAACCAGATCGCGGCCGGCCTCGGCATCGCACTCAGTGTCGCGGCCACCCCAGCGACAGCGACCGATCTCACCTTCTTCTACCCGGTCGCCGTCGGCGGGCCAGTGACGAAGATCGTTAACGACATGGCCGCCGCGTTCGAGAAGGAACACCCTGGTATCCGCATCAAGCCGGTGTATTCCGGCAGCTACCAGGACACCATCACCAAGGTGCTGACCGCCCACAAGGGCGGCGATGCGCCCCATGTGTCGGTGCTGCTATCGACCGACATGTACACCCTGATCGACGAGGACACGATCGTGCCCTTCGATGAGCTCGCCCGCGACGACGAGGATCGCGCCTGGATGCAGGGCTTCTTCCCCGCCTTCATGAAGAACAGCCAGACCGGCGGCAAGACTTGGGGCATCCCCTTCCAGCGCTCCACCGTGGTAATGTACTGGAACAAGGATATGTTCAAGCAGGCAGGCCTCGATCCCGAGCGTCCGCCACAGAACTGGCAGGAACTCATCGACTACGGCCTGAAGTTGACCCAGCGCGATGCCAGCGGCAAGGTCACCACCTGGGGCGTGCAGGTGCCGTCCTCCGGCTTCCCCTACTGGATGTTCCAGACCTTCACCACGCAGGCCGGCGTTGAACTGATGAACGCCGCTGGCACTGAGACCTACTTCGACAAGCCCGAAGTCATTGAGGCCCTGCAGTACTGGGTCGACCTCTCGCGCAAGCACGGTGTGCATCCGCCGGGCGTAGTCGAGTGGGGCACAACGCCGAAGGACTTCTTCGAGCGTAAGGTCGCGATCATCTACACCACCACCGGCAACCTCACCTACATCCGCAACAACGCCGGCTTCGACTTCGGCGTCGCGATGCTGCCCGCGGGCAAGCGGCGTGGCACCCCCACCGGCGGCGGCAACTTCTACGTCTTCAAGCGCGCCACGGCCGAAGAGCGCGAGGCGGCGATGAAGTTCATCAAGTGGATGACCGCGCCGCAACGCGCCGCCGAATGGGCGATCGCCACAGGCTACATCGCAGTGTCGCCAGCGGCCTGGGAAACCGACACAATGAAGAAGTACGTAGCGGACTTCCCTGCCGCTGCGGTCGCGCGCGACCAGTTGCAGTACGCGGTCGCAGAGCTGTCGACGCACGAGAACCAGCGTGTGACGAAGGCACTCAACGACGGCCTGCAGGCCGCGCTGACCGGCACCAAGACCCCGGCACAGGCTATGCAGGACGCACAGCGCGAAGCTGACCGTATCCTGCGCGCCTACCGCTGACGCGAACCCGCCGAGCCTGCAAGCATGACTGCACACCCCCTCGGTAACAGCGGTCGCCTGGCCGCGATTCACGGCTGGCTGCTGCTCTTGCCGGCGGCGGTGCTGCTTGCCGCCTTCACCCACTACCCGGCCGTTGCCACCTTCTGGCACAGCCTGTTTACCACGCCGCGCGGCAACCGTCCGGCTCGTTTCATCGGCGCCGACCACTACCGCGACATGCTTGCCGACCCGATCTTCTGGACCGCGCTGCAGAACAACCTGATCTTCGCTGCAGGCGTCATCCTGCCCTCGATCGCGCTTGCCATGACGATGGCGCTGTGGGTCAATTCCCGCATCCCCGGCCGCGGGCTGCTACGCCTGGCCTATTTCACTCCCACGGTGCTGCCGATGATCGCCGTGGCCAACATCTGGCTGTTTTTCTACACGCCCGACTACGGCCTGTTCGACCAAGTACGTAGCCTGTTCGGCCTGCCAACGGTCAACTGGCTCGGCAGCAGTGACACCGCGCTAGGCGCGGTCATCGTGGTCACGGTGTGGAAGGAAGCCGGTTTCTTCATGATCTTCTACCTCGCCGCGTTGCAGCAAATCCCGCCCGAGCTGGGCGAGGCGGCGCAGCTCGAAGGCGCGAGCCGCTGGCAGCGCTTCTGGCGCGTGACCTTTCCGCTGCTGATGCCGACCACGCTGTTCGTACTGATCAACGCTACCATCAACGCCTTCCGCCTTGTCGACCATCTGTTCGTGATGACGCGCGGCGGCCCGGACAACGCCACAACGCTGCTGCTCTACTACATCTACGAAGTCGGCTTCAAGTTCTGGGACCAGGGCTATGCCGCAGCGCTGACGATGGTGTTGCTGTTGCTGCTCGCAACGGTGGCACTGCTCAAGTTCTTCTGGCTGGAACGCAAGGTGCACTACCAATGAGCGAATCCGCCGAACTGTCCCGTTCTCTCGTGCGCTCGATCGTCTCGCCGGCTCCAACGGGCATGCTTGCCGATGGCCGCATCGACCGTACGCTGAATACCATCGCAGCCTGGACGCTGGGCCTGCTTTGGCTGACCCCCTTGTTGTATGCGGTATGGACCGCCTTCCATCCGAGCGCCTACTCGACGCGCTTCGACGCCTTCGCACCGCTGACGCTGGAGAACTTCCACGCCGCCTTGGAGGCTGCACCCTTCCCGCGCTACTTCCTCAACACCAGCATCCTGGTCGCCACCATCCTCGCCGGCCAGCTGGTGCTGGGCACGCTGGCCGCCTATGCCTTCGCCCGCTTTAGTTTCCCCGGTCGCGACATCGCCTTCGCTCTGGTGCTGATCCAGCTAATGATCATGCCCGACGTGCTGGTCGTCGAGAACTACCGAAGCATCCACACGCTCGGCCTGGTCGACACGATTCCTGCGATGGCGCTGCCCTATATGGCGTCGGCCTTCGGTATCTTCCTGCTGCGCCAGACCTTCAAGACCATTCCGAACGAACTGGAGGAGGCCGCGCGCATCGAGGGCTGCGGCACGCTCGGCGTCTTGTGGCGGGTGTACGTGCCGTTGGCCAAGCCGACCTACCTCGCCTATGCGCTGGTATCGGTGAGCCATCACTGGAACAATTTCCTGTGGCCGCTGATCATCACCAATACGGTAGAGACGCGCCCGATCACCGTCGGCCTAGCGGTCTTCGCTGGCACCGACCAAGGCATCGACTGGGCGATCATCACCGCCGCCACACTGCTGGCGTCCGGCCCGCTGCTCGTCGCCTTCCTGCTGTTCCAACGCCAGTTTGTACAGAGCTTCCTGCGCGCCGGCATCCGCTGATTCGCAAAAACCAACCACGCCCTCCATGCCCAGCCCTGAAACCCACTCCACCTCAATCGCGCTCTTTGACCTCGACCATACCCTGCTCGGTGGCGACTCCAACGAGCTCTGGCTGAGTTTTCTCGCGGAGCGCGGTCTAATCGACGGCACCGCGGTCATGGCTCGCCAGGTGCAATACCTGGCCGACTACATGGCAGGACGGCTCGACATTCTCGCCTACCTCGAATTCCAACTCGCCCCTCTTGCCGACCGCACGCTGGAATCACTGCATACGCTACGCGAAGACTTCGCCACCAGCCAGCTCGCACCGCGCATTGCGCCGGGCGCCGCATCCCTGATCGCGCACCATCGCGCGCAAGGGCACCGCTGCGCCATCGTCTCGGCCACCCATCGCTTCCTCGCCGAACCGAGCGCCCGCCTGCTTGGCATCGACAGCCTGATCTGCACCGAGCCAGAAGTCGTCAACGGCCGCTTCACGGGCCGCATCAGCGGTGAACCCTGCTTTCGTGAGCGCAAGATCGGACACGTCCACCGCTGGCTGGCAACACTCGGCCTTGATCCCGCAAACACGCTGTCGCAGTCCTGGTTCTACTCCGACTCAGCCAACGACCTGCCCCTGCTCGAGGCTGTGGGCCGTCCCGTAGCGGTGGATGCCGATGTGAGACTGACCGATGTGGCACGCGAACGCGGCTGGCCGCTCATCTCTCTCGGCCGAACAAAGGGACGAACAAAGGGTCACCCCTAAGAACAAAGGGAAACCCACTTATTTGGCTCGGATACCACATTTTCCCGTCGCGACCACACCTGCGGATGAAAAACGCACCCACTAAAGGTAATCCTGCTCGGTTTTTAGGCTATCATGCTATAAAGTACCTCGCGTACCTGCTCCAGCAGGCGCTTGGGTTGGGGAGGCTGGAGACGGGGGTTATGGGATAAAAACATGTATAAAACTACAGTATTGATGCTGGAAAGCAAGAAGTCAAGCAGGGCAGGCGGACTGTACTGGAGCTATTGCAAGCCGTTGCGCCAGTTTATCTCGTCGGATAAACTGGGTTGCCAGAATATCCGACGATCTATATTACCTTAGAGAAATGCGCCGCCTCAATCGCTTAGGGCTGTCTTTATGCCTCGTCTACTTGGCGCTAACACTCATTTTGGTCTGGGCTGCGCTCAGCACCGAAGGCGACCCCAAGGGCCATTTTGTCCTGCTTCAGTTGCCTATTGCATTTCAGTTGGGTGTCGTTCACCTTCTAGGGTTGGCACCTCACATGCGAGAGTGGTCCTTCGCTGTCGCTTATTCGGTTTTCGTCCCCGCTACCTGTATTGTTCTTTACGCATCCGGTGTCGCCGTATCTCATGTATGGGGCTGTTCTAGGTTAATTGCGGTCGCTATCGTACTAACGCCTTATTTTATTTTTCTGTTTAGAACTCCACTTAGGCAGTTGTATCGTACAATTTTTCTCTAACCTGGCGCTCAACCTCGCTCCCTCCGATCGCTGGACGGCGCTAAAGCGCCGCCAGTTAGCTCTACGTGTGTGGAGGGATTGCACCTCCAATCTTCTGCCGGCTTCGTCCCGGCGCACTGGGTGGTTCAACGTGGCGCGGTGCTGCCCTTTGGCCTCGCGCTTGTAGTCGCACTTGAATGCGGAAGAATGGTCAATCGTCCGCATGCAAATCCGCCATCAGGTCGTCCACGCTGGCGAACTTCTTTCCCTTGCCTGCTTCCAGCTCAGCAATGGCCTCCTTGGTGGTGGCGTTGGGCACCTTCACGTCGAAGGGCAGGCGGCGTTCCTCGGCGATGCGCCGCATCAGCAGACGGATGGCGTCGGAAATCGACAACCCCATTGCTTCGAGCGCGCTGGCGGCGCGTTCCTTGGTGGCGGTGTCAATGCGGGCGCGGACGTAGGTGTCGGCGGTAGTACTCATGGCAATTCTCCAGGAACAGTTCGGATACCTATGTTGTAGTCACAATACGACCACATAACAAGGTCGCGCAGTGCAGGGAATTTCTGAGCAATTCCGGCCCCTCGCGGCGCATCGTGCATAGGACTGCTGATGCGGCCCGTTCAGAAGTCGGTTGCACTGCTCCCATGGAGGCAACTCACTCTTGGCTCAGTGGCAGCTAAGTCTGCCTGCGTACCTTCTCCACTGTGCAAATCCCTGCACTCTTCTGGAGAAGCATCATGTACCGCTACACCAAGCTTTCCCTGCTGGCCATCGCCATTGCTGCGACGGGGGCCGTGGCCTACGCCGCCAATGGCGGGATGGAAAACGACGCCTTGGCGATCAGCAAGGCCAAGATTCCGCTCACTCAGGCCGTCACCGTCGCCGAGCAACACGCCAACGGCAAGGCGTCACGCGCCGAGTACGAGAACTCGAAGCAGGGCTGGGTCTATGACGTGGAAGTCGTCAGCGGGACCAAGGTCTTCGACGTTCGGGTCGATGCCAACAAGGGGACGGTCATCTCGTCTGCCGAGGACAAGGCAGATGACGATGACGACCACGACAAGCGGGACTGACATCCCGTCAGCATGGCCGGATCGTCCCACTATGAGGCGATCCGGCCCGGAGACCTCATGGAATCACTCAATCAAACCCTTTTTCTCCGGCTCAACGCTCCCGAGTATCCCGGCACGCTGACATCGATGGTGAGCCTATGGGCGGGCTAAGTCTGCCCCACCAGACTGATGCCAACGATTTCACCTCGACAGGAGAAACCATGAACAAATTACCCACGAGCAGTTCCACTGGCTGGCTCAACAAAGTCCCAGAAGTCGCGCTGTCGTTCTGGATCATCAAAATCATGTCCACCACAGTGGGTGAGACGGGTGCAGATTTCTTGGCGGTCAACGCAGGGTGGGGGCAGGGGGTGACCAGCTCGGTCATGGCCACTTTGCTGGCCGTTGCCTTGTTCACGCAGTTGCGCACTCGCCGCTACACCCCGTGGATTTACTGGCTGACGGTGGTGCTGGTCAGCGTGGTGGGCACCCAGATCACCGACCTGCTGACCGATGGACTGGGGGTCAGCCTTTACGCCAGCACTTCCGTCTTCGCGGCCGTGCTCGCCGCGATTTTCTTCATCTGGTATCGGATCGAACGCACGCTGTCCATCCATGACATCGTGACGCGCCGCCGCGAGTTGTTCTATTGGGCCGCCATCCTGTGCACCTTCGCCCTGGGAACCGCCGCTGGCGACCTGGCGACCGAGGCATTGGGTCTGGGTTTCACTTGGGGTGCGCTCGCCTTTGGTGCGCTGATCGGCGTCACCTATGCCGCCTGGCGCATGGGCGGCAACGCCGTGCTGACCTTCTGGATCGGCTACATCCTGACCCGCCCCTTCGGCGCTGCGCTTGGCGATCTGCTGACACAGGCCAAGACCTATGGCGGCCTTGGCATGGGTGCCATGTGGACCAGTGCCTTGTTCCTCTCGGTGATCGTGATACTGGTGGCTGTGGCGCAAATCGGCATGAACGGCAAGCGCTCTGCCCAAGTTGCCGCGTAACCATCTTTATAAGTTCAAGGGAAAATCATGCTCAAACAGCACTCCATCACTCGCCCTGTAGTTGCCGTGTCGGCAGCCGTGCTTCTGGCCCTGGCGGCTGGTTGCTCGAAGCCCGCCGATCAGAACAGTGCAAGCGCAGCATCCGCCGCAACGATGCAGACTACTACGCCATCGCAGGGCACAGCCGCTTCCAAGCTGGGTGATCTATCGGCGTTCCACAGCATCGCCACCGATGTCGCCGCCATCGTGGACAAAGGCGACTTGCCCGCTGCCAAAGCCCGCATCAAGGATTTGGAGATCGCATGGGACTCAGCCGAAGCAGGACTGAAACCACGAGCCGCCGACGACTGGCACGTGCTCGATAAGGCCATCGACAAGTCGCTGGCGGCGCTGCGCGCCGGTACGCCAAGCCAGGCCGACAGCAAGGCGGCGATGGCCGCCTTGCTGAAAACATTCGACACGCTCGAAGGAAAGTGAGGACACCCCATGAAACCATCCACTGAACACGCTCTGGCCAAGGTGCCCGAAGTCACGCTGGGCTTCTGGCTCATCAAGATCGCCGCCACCACGCTCGGCGAAACCGGCGGTGATGCCGTCTCGATGTCGATGAACTTGGGCTACCTCGTCAGCACGGCTATCTTCGCGGCAATCTTCCTGGTCGCTGTCGTCGCACAGGTCAAGGCCAAAAGCTTCCATCCCTTCCTGTACTGGGCCACCATCATCGCCACGACTACGGTCGGCACGACTCTGGCCGATTTTGCGGATCGTTCGCTGGGAATCGGGTATGCTGGCGGTTCGAGCTTGCTACTGGCCTTGCTGCTCGGCTCGCTCTTCGTCTGGCATCGTACCCTCGGCTCCGTGTCGGTGAGCACCGTCAGTTCGCCCAAGGCGGAAGCCTTCTACTGGCTGACGATCATGTTTTCCCAGACGCTGGGCACGGCGCTGGGTGACTGGACTGCCGACACGGCTGGCTTGGGCTATACGGGGGCGGCCGCCGTGTTCGGCGGGCTGCTCGCTCTGGTCGTGGCGGCCTACTACTGGACGGGCGTATCCCGCACGCTGCTGTTCTGGGCGGCGTTCATTCTGACGCGTCCGCTGGGTGCCGTGGTCGGGGACTTTCTGGACAAACCGCTGAGCGCGGGCGGTCTGGCACTGAGCCGCTATTCGGCATCGGCCGCGCTGCTCGCCTTCATGGTGATCGCCATCTTGCTGTTCAAGCAGCGGCCAGCCAGGATGGCGCATTGAACAATCTGGGTTGAACGGAGGAGTAATGCGGGTATTGCTGGTCGAAGACGATCCCATGATCGGTGACGCGATCCAGGGCGCATTGAAGGATGCGTGTCAGGTCCCGGACGATTGCGTGGAATTTTTATGAAAAGTTCCGGTTTTTCTTTGTACCATCTTTTCATGGCCTCGATGGGCGGGACATGCCCCAGGGCTTTCTGGGGAATGTGGTGATTGTACAGCCAGACGTAGCGATGAATCGTTGCCTCCAGCGCTTCGCGGCTGTCGAAGCGATGGGTGGCGAGTACCTCGCTGATGCGCCCATTGAAGCGCTCGACCATGCCGTTCGTCTGCGGGCGGCGCGGTTTGGTCAGCCGATGCTCGATGTCGAGCGCCTGGCACAGTTCATCGAAGGCATGTGCTCCCGTGGGGGTGCGCTCTCCCCGG
>Ga0134102_1000820_pt1 | contig 32020 bp, 35 predicted proteins | sample 13_3_2metaG_FD_94447 | JGI IMG/M metagenome (GOLD analysis project Ga0134102, IMG submission 94447) | Switchgrass degrading microbial communities from high solid loading bioreactors in New Hampshire, USA - 13_49_3.3_201_A3 metaG | ecosystem: Engineered > Bioreactor > Semi-continuous > Anaerobic...
CGAGTGGTGAGGCGCGGTGAAGGAGATGAGGAGCACTCCGGCGAAAGCGAGGAGGGCACCCGTGGTCGCCCAGAACCGCGCCAGGGCCGGCTCGGCCTCGCCAGGTCGGAACGCCCGGCCGGCGATGAGGGCCAGCGCCCACCCGGCGACCAGCACCGGCCCGTGCGCCGCCGTCCCCGCGGCAGCAGGCGCGGCCAGCCCACCCGCTGCTCCCGCGGCCAGGAGCAGCAGGGCCAGCCACTCGCTGCCGTGAAGCCGCACGGAGGGCGCCCTGAGCGCCAGGGCGGCGGCCAGCAACACGCCCACCATCTGCTGGCCCGGCGCGTAGAGACCGTCCCAGAAGGCGCCCAGCGCCAAGCCGATCAGAACCGTGAACCCGAGCACGTCTCGCTTGATCATGTTTATTGGATTTCGCCGCAGGCGGTACGACTGCCTGCGCCTTGTATGAAACGGAGGGAGCGCCCTGTACCAGCGCATGACCTATTCCGACCCGCCCGCGCGCCGGAGGGTGCCCCGCTGGGTGCTGCTGGCCACCAGCCCCGCGGCCCTCGCACTGGGGCTGATCGTCGGCGTGGCCGCCTCCGCCTATGGCCCGGCTCCCGAGCCCGTCCCCGGGCAGTTCCAGGTAGAGCAGCAGGAGCCAGAGCCGCAGGAGCCTGGACAGAGTGGAGATTCCGTCGGCCCGACCCAACCGTCTGAGAGCGACGAGCCTCGACCCGGGACTGCGAACCAGCCCGCGGCACCGGTGGCCGAGGCCGTAACGCTGTTGCCGCCTCCGCCGGACGACACGTCGCACTCCACTGCGACCAAGCCCGCGTCCGGTGCGCTGTCCGTTGCGGAAGTCCGCTCCGTCATGGATGCCCGCACGGTGCTGGCCGCCGAATTCGCCACGTTCAGCGCCGGCGGCAAGGAACTGTTTCACGTGGACTATCAGCTGGCCCGCGACGTCAATTACAATACCTTGCTGGTGGGCATCGTCCCGCTGGCGGAATACGACAACTGGATCCAAGCCGTGCGCGACTACGCGAGCGAGCTCAACCGCTGGCTGCTGGCGGCCGCCCGGCGCGTGCGCTCTGCGGCGGAGAGCGAGGGCTTCGTCCTGAGCTGGGCGCTCTTCGAGGTGGTCCCGGGTGAGCCCTACGGCTTCATGGAGGACGAGGTGACCCCGATGCCGCGCGGGGAGGGGTACCTGGTGACGCGCCCGCTGGCAACCGTCACGGACTTCACCGGCCCCACCGTGGTGGTGGCGAGCCTGCCCGGGTCAAGCCCGGCGACCCGTCCCATCCCGGGAAACCCCTACGTCCCCGTGCTCCGCTTCGACCCCACGGACCTCTACCGGCCGCAGACGGTGACCCCGTGAGTCGGGGACAGCCCCCGCATAAGCATCCGCGCCCGAAGGGGCGCGGATGTTGCGTTACTCGGCATCGGGTTCGGCCTCATTCTCCGGAAGCGACGCCTCACCCTCGGACGGCCCGGCCGCACTTCCGGCTGATCCCGCCTTACCCTCGTCTGCCCCTGCCGCGGTGTCGGCTGGCTGGGCCTGAACCTGGCGGTAGAAGTGCAGCTCGAGAGAGGTGGTCAGCTCGTCCTTGCCGTCGGAGGGGAGCTGGAGGATGAGGTCCGGGACCTCCACCAGCAGGGCGTGCTCCTCCAGGGAACGCAGGAAGGCGACGAACTGGGCGTAGGAGCCTCTGACCTCCACGTCGGCCTGGTACTGCCGGAGCCACGGCACCGCCTCCAGCACCTCTCCCCTTGTCAGGCTCAGGCGCTCGATGCTGACCCCGGAGGCCGCTGCCACAAGCCGGAGCTCCCGCTCCATGTCGTCGAAGGGCAGATCCCCGAGCAGGCGGGCGGGCGGCACCGTGGCGGCCGCCTCGGCCTCCCGGAGTCCTTCCTGCGCCCTGCGCACGGCCCGGACCTGCCTGCGTGCGGCGGCGACGCGCTCCGTCACCGCCTGCAGTGCGAGGGCCCTCGGCCGGGCGAGCTGGTCAAACACATAGTACGGCACGGTCACCAGCAGCACGACCAGCAACAGCCAGAGCAGTTCCCGTTCCCGCTTCGTCCTCACGGCCCATCCTCCTCCCGGAGACGCACCAGGTACGTGAAGAACGTGTCCCCGGTGGAGTCGGTGGTCAGTTCGACCTCCGCGACGGTGCGGAACTGCGGCTCACCGCGCAGGGAGGTCAGGTAGCCCATGGCGGCGGCGAAGGTGCGGGACCGCCCGACGAGCGTCACTGTGCGGCTCTCGCCGGCCTCAAACAGGACGTCGGTGAGCCACACCTCCCCCGCCTGCGGGCGGACCAGCGCCAGGATCGCAGCCTGGCTGGACCGCTGGTTGCGGGAGATGTGCGCCAGTTCGGCCCCGGCGGCCTGCACGGCCTGGAGGCGGGCCTCCACGTGGGAAAGGCGGTGGGCCAACGCCTCATAGGACTCGGCCAGCGCCTGCTGCTCCGCAATCTGGGCGTTCAGATCCCGCACCTGGAGCAGGCCGAGCAGGGTCACGAAGCCAGACGTCATCACTGCGGCCACGATGGCCACGGTGCGTGCCACGAGCCACCAGCGCACCCCGGGCGGAGGCTTGATGAGAAGGTTGATGTCGATCATGCGAACAACCCCGGCGGAAGTGATAAGCCCAGTGCGATCATGTGCGAAAGCGGAACGCGACCCTCGGGATCCTTCAGCGGCTCCACGGTGAAGTCACCGGGGAGCCGGTTGGCCAGGAAGCTGCGCAGGTACGTTGCAAGCGAGAGGGCCAGGTGGTCGTCCCCGCCGACCCCGCCGGTGACCAGCACGCGGGTGAGCGGCACGGTCACCTGGGTCAGGGCAAACTCCAGGGAGCGGCGGATGTCCCAGAAGATCTCCTCGGTGCCTTCGGCGCGCGCCTCCCCTTCCAGGCTGGGCATGTCCAGCACGCGGCTCACCACCGGCACTCCGCCCTCGAAAACGCTAATCCTGGCTGCGGTCGCCCCCAGATCGACAAAGGCGACGCTCCCCTCCGCGGGCAGCCGGCCGACGGCGAGCGCCGCCCGGAAGAGGCTGAGCGGCTCCAGATCCACCCGCTGGGGGACCAGGCCGGCCATCCGGGCCGCGTCCATCAGCCCCCTCACGGTCGACCGGGGCGCCGCGGCCAGCACCACGGTCATCTCGGGCTGACCATCCGAAGCCGGGAGCGGGAAGAGGTCGAACACGGCGCCATCATGGGCGAAGGGGATGTACCGCTCGGCCTGCAGCTCGATGTTGGCGCGCAGCTCGGCGAGGGGCATGCGGGGGAACGAGAGGCGGCGCATGAAGCCGAGGTGCGAAGAGACGGACAGCGACGCGCGCCGCTGCCTGATGTTACCCTGCCTCATGGCCTCCCGCACGCCCTCGGCCAACCGGCGCGGATCGCGCACCATGCCGCGCTCGAGGGCGCCGGAGGGCGTCTCCGCGATGCCCAGGCCCCTCACCTGGATGCGGTCCGGCGCCCTCGCCTCCACCTCGATCACCTTGATCGCCCTGCTGCCGATGTCGACTCCGACCAGGCTGCGTCTGAACACGGCGTTGTCACCTCTGGCACGAGCTGTTCACCGGACGCTCCAGGGCGTGGCCAGGCTGGTGAGCTCGTAGCGTTGATCATCGCTCAACCGGCCATGGATGGTGATCGCAACGGCACCTTCTGGCGTGGTGGCAAACTCGAGGAGGACAACGCCGCGGGCGAGCGTCCGGGCGCTGCCCTCCTCCTCCCGCATCAACGCTCCGGTCTCGGCCTCCAGCCAGTAGTGGACGGTGCGCACCTCGCCGGAGTCCGTCTCCACCTCCAGGGTGAGACTGCTCCCTTCGGCGTCCATGCTCAGGCTCCGGCGGACGTCCTGCACGATCCGCTCCATCGCCAGGGCGACCTCGGACTGGGTCGCGAACCGCACCTCACCCGCCCGGCTCATGCGGTAGGCAGCGATCTGGATTCCCACCACCGCCGCCAGCACGATCACCGCGATGGCGGTTCCCACCACCAATTCGATCAGGCTGGAGCCGGTCTGCACATGCAGCTTTTCCCGGCGCACTAGTACCCCTCCGCGAGCTGGGTGGTCAGGCCGACGCTGCCGCCGGGCCACGAGACGACGACCCTGGCGGTGTACAGCCCCTCCACGTCGGTCTCCCCCGGCGGGTCCACGGCAATGGTGTATTCCACGCCGCTCACGACCTCCACGTGGTCCATCCCGTCCCATTCCTCGGGCGGGTACTCCCTGAGCAACTCGAGTTGAGCCCGGGCGAGGTTGAGTGCGGCCAGGCGGTCCCCCGCGTTCCGCTGCGACGCAGGGGTGATGATGAACGTGGTCAGGATGGGGATCAGGGCGAGAGCCAGGATGGCCAGGGCGATGAGAGCTTCCAGGTAGATGCCGCCACGCGCACTCCGCAGCCGGAGCACCGGTGCTCACCCCCATACCCAACAAAAGGGGGGGCAAGCCCCCTCTTGCTCGCTAGTCAACGGCGTCAACGTCCGTCTCCTCAGTTTCCTCAACCGTCGTCGGGGTTACGTACACGTACCTGTCCTCACCGTCTTGACCCACGTTGATGATTAGCTCGTAAGTGTCAGTGTCATCACTGCGTGCGTAGCCCTCTACTTTGAGGGAGCCGGCTTCAACGTTGAGGTACTCTTCGAGCCCACTCTCTACATCCGTCGGATATTCGCCGTTGTCCACGTAGTACCGTTCCATGGCCAACTGAACCTGCTTGCCGTAGGCGAGAGCGCTCTTCGCCTTCGCATCGTTCAATGCGTTCAGTACCCGAGGGGTCACGATGGCAGCCAGGATCCCGAGAATCGCGACCACGACGATGAGTTCGATCAGCGTGAAACCCTCTTGCTTCCGAATGCGACCGCAGAGACGAAGAAGCATTCTCAGCCACCCTTTCCTACCGCTTACGTCAGCCACGCGTATTGTAGTCCTTATGTATTATTGGCGTCAATAACCTCCATTTAAACATTTACTCAACGAACTTTGCCGATGAGGTCGAACATGGGGAGAATCATCGGCACAATGATCGATACCACAATTCCGCCCAGCACCACCGTGAGCATGGGCTCCAGGATCTTGGTGAACTGGTCCAGGAGCCGGCTTACGTCCTTCTCCGCAAGCTCCGCCACCCGGAAGAGCATCGTGTCGAGCTTGCCCGCGGTCTCCCCGAGGCTGATGATCTCCACGCTGGCCCGGTCGAACACCGGCTGGCGCTTCAGGGCTTGGCCGAAGCTGTAACCGCGCCGCACCTCCTCCTGCACCGCCGTGAGCGCCTCTCTGAGCGGCGCACTGTGAATCGACTCACGCAGCGTCATGAGCGCCGTGAGCAGGGGGACGCCGGCACGAGACATGGTGCCCAGGGTGCGGCAGAGGCTGCTCATCTCCCGCTTGTAGACGATGGGGCCCACGAACGGCAGCCTGAGCACGAACCGCTGCCAGGCCGCCTCCACCTCCCGCTGGCGGAAGAGGAGCCGGATCAGCCACACCGGCAGCAGCACGGCCATCGGCATCAGGTACCAGTACTGCTTGATGGCCTCCCCGAACCGCATCAGGACGCGGGTGGGGGTCGGAAACTCCGCCCCCATCTGCGCAAACAGCTGCCCGTAGGTGGGGAGCACCACGGTCACCATGAAGAGGATCACGCACAGCGCCACCGTCAGCACCACGGCCGGGTAGGTCAGCGCCGACTTGATCTTGGCCGCGAAATTATCCTCCTGTTCATAGTGCTGGGCAAGGAGCGCATAGCTGGAATCCAGGCTGCCAGAGGCCTCCGCCACCGAGGTGATGAAGAGGAGCGACTGCGGCAGGTACCGCTCCTGTTCCCGCAGCGCCTGGCTGAGGCTGCTGCCGCCCTCGATGGACTCGATGACCGACCGCAGGACCCGCCCCAGGAGTTGCCGCTCAAACTGGCCGGCGAGAACGTTCAGCGCCTGGAGCACCGGGATGCCGGCCTCCAGCAGGCTGGAGAGCTGGGCGCAGAAGTTGGCCAGGTCCCGGACGGGCACCTTCTTGGGCCCGCCGAGGCTGATCTCGGTCCCCAGGCTGAAGCGGCCCGTCCTGAGCTCGTACAGCGCCACCACGAAAAGATCCATCTGCCGGAGGCGCTCCAGCGCGGCTGCCCGGTCGGCGGCGCTCACCCTGCCCTCGCGCAGCCTGCCGGCCCTGTCCCGCGCCCGGTAGCCGAAATCCATCTCCGCCTCACTCCTCCGCCAGCGCCACCCGCTTGACCTGCTCCAGCGTCGTGATCCCCTTCAGGGCCTTCTCCAGGCCGTCGCGCCAGAGGGTGCGCATGCCTGCTGCGCGCGCGGCCGCCTCGATCTCGGCGCTGGTGGCCCGCCGGGCGATCAGCCGGCGCAGTTCGCCCCGGACCACCATCAACTCCGCGATGGCCGTGCGCCCGACGTAACCGGTGTTGTCGCAGTAGATGCAACCGCCCGGCCGGTACAGCGTCGCGCCGGCCAGCCCCTCCGCCTCCAGGAGCAGGTAGTCCGGGTCCTCCGGATCCAGGGTGTACGGCTGCTTGCACCGCTGGCAAAGCTTCCGCACCAACCGCTGCGCCAACACGCCCGAGAGCGCCGAGGCCAGCAGGAACGGCTCCGCGCCCATGTCGATCAGGCGGCTGGGCGTGGCGGCGGCGGAGTTGGTGTGCAGGGTGGAGAGGACGAGGTGGCCGGTCAGGGCCGCGCGGATGGCCACGTCCACGGTGTCGCGGTCCCGGATTTCGCCCACCATCATCACGTCGGGGTCCTGCCGCAGGAAGGCCCGCAGGCCCGCGGCGAACGTGAGCCCCGCCTTGGGGTTCACCTGCACCTGGTTGATGCCCTCGATGTGGAACTCCACCGGGTCCTCGATGGTGAGGATCTGCCGGGAGGCGTCGTTCAGCTCCATCAGGGCGCCCAGCAGGGTGGTGGACTTGCCGCTGCCGGTGGGGCCCGTCACCAGGAACAGGCCGTACGGCTTGGCCAGGATCCGCCGCACCTCGGGGAGGATGTCGGGGCTGATGCCCAGCTCGCCCAGCCCCAGCAGGGCCGTGGACTGGTCCAGGATGCGGATGGCGACCTTTTCCCCGTAGACCGTGGGCACCGTGTTCACGCGCAGGTCGAGGCGGCGCCCCTGGATCTCCACCTCGATGCGCCCGTCCTGAGGCAGACGGCGCTCGGCGATATCCATGCCGGCCATCACCTTCAGGCGGGAGAGGATGGCGGGGTACGCCTGCCGGAGGAAGGTGGGACCGGCCTGGAGCTCCCCGTCCACCCGGAAGCGCACTCGCACGTGCTGCTCGAAGGGCTCGATGTGGATGTCGGTGGCCCGCAGCCCCAGCGCCTGGGCCAGCAGGCTGTTCACCTGGCGCACGACGCCGGAGTCCTCGGCCTCTTCCAGGTCGTAGGGCTGGGGCGCCTGTTCGCCAGACCCGACCACCTCGGGAATCTCGTCGCCCACACCCTTCGCGGCGTAGGCCCGAATCAGCGCCCGCTGGATGGCCTTCCCGGGGGATACCGCCGGCTTCACACGCCGGCCGCAGGCCAGGCTGATGTCGTCGATCGCCAGAAAGTTAAGCGGATCAGCCATGGCCACCACCAGGCTGCCCCCCTCCATGCGGATCGGAACGGCCTGGTACTTCTTGGCCATCTCCTCGCTCACCAGCGAGACCACGTCCGGGTCAATCTCCGCGGCAGGGTTGGGAATGAAGGGATAACCCAGCTGCTCGGCGAGGACGCTCGCCATATCGAACTCCGTCACGTAACCGAGCCTGATCAGAACAGAGCCGAGGCGCTCGCCGGTCGCCTTCTGTTCCTCGAGCGCGGTCTGCAGCTGGCTGCGCGTGATCAGCCCGGTGTTTACAAGGATGTCGCCAAGGCGCAGACTGCCGCGTGGTCTTGCCAACCCGCTCCCTCCCTGGCCAGGTTGGTCACGAACATGGATTTCAACTTATCGGTTCGTCCTGCCATACATCCATTCCTTCACCGCCAAGTCCGACAGTGGAGGAGATGAACGGAGAAACACCGAAGCATTGGTACAAGTGCCAAGTGTACACACGGGGTGATCGTGGTTCAGATGGAGGATCAGCGCAATGGGGGTACAGCCCCGACGGAGAAGCCACGGCGGTTCCGGGTGACCCGGCGGGTGAAGCTGCGGGCCAGACCGGGCCGCATCGAAACGCGCGCGGAGCGGGAGCCAGGGGAGCTCGCCGAGATGGGCGATGACGCTGACCGGGGCACCCCCGAGCAGGACGCCGCCCTGCAGGCCGGTTGTATGTCCATGGTGCGGGTGGCCGCACTGTTCTTCCTGATCATCCTCCTCTCCATCATCGTCACGTGGGTTTCCCGATAGATACGGCTGTCAGACACGGACAGGGGGATCGGGATGTTCAGGCGCTTACGTTCCTCGGAGGGCGGCTATGTGCTGGTTGCCGCCCTGGTGGCCCTGGCGGTGATGGCGATCCTGGCCGCGGCCGCCGCCGCGCAGGCCAACAGCGCCGTGCGTAGCGCCGACGCGGCCATCCGGTCGGAGCAGGCGCTGTACCTGGCCAGGGCCGGTGCGGAGCGGGTTGTCGCAAACCCGCCGGATCTGGAAGACGGAGCCGAGACCCGGATCCATGCGACCGATCTCGACCCCGACCTCACCATCGCGTCTTACGTGGTCAAGGTGCGGCGGGAAGGCGACTATCTGCTGATCCAGTCGACGGGGACTGCGGCTCACGGGCGCAGCCGGGAGCAGCGCACGCTGGAGGAGACGCTCTACTGGCCCCTGCCCGACGAACCCGAAGATCCCGGCGGCGAGAATCCGGGGGGCGAAGACCCTGGCGGTGAAGACTCCGGCAACGAGGCCCCCGGCGAGACGGACCCGGAAGGCAACCTGCCGCTGATTTTCGAGCATGCCGTCTGGGTCGACGGCCCGGTGGACATCAAGAACAACGCAGCCATCTGCGGCAACATCGTGGCCACCGGCCAGGTCACCATCAAGAACAACGCCACGATCTGGGGCCAGACGAAGAGCAAGAACAAGCGGTCGCCGTGCAAGACCGTTGCAGGCAGCGGCATGGTCGTGTCGGCCACCGGCGTCGACATCGGCAACAACGCCACCGTCCAGGGCGGGTACTGTGCGCCGGGTCATCCGGGCCCCTGCGGGTCCGTTCCCACCGCAGGCCAGATCAGGCCACCGGCGGTCGACCTGGCTTCTCTGAAGGCCCGGGCCTCCGAGTGGTGGGTGCAGAAGAAGACCAGTCAGCCGTCCGAGTGCGTGCAGGCGCCTGAGGGGGTGGCGTGCAAGGAACTCTCGTCCAGCACGGTTGAGCTGACCGGCACGATGCGCTACACGGAACCGACGATCATCTACGTGGATGGGAACCTGGTCCTGAACAACAACGCCCGCGTCGACATCTACGGGCCGGTCACGTTCGTCGTCACCGGCCAGGTGACGATCGAGAACAACGCCCGGCTGAGCTGCGGTTCGAGCCACTACTGCCCCGTCGGCCTGGTCGCCAAGAAGGACGTGCAGCTTGCCCAGAACACCGAGGTTCACGCCTTCGTGCACACGGACGGCGAGTTCCGGGGCATGAACAACTCGGGCCTCTACGGCAACGTGATTGCCAGGAGCACCAACTTCAGCAAGAACAACTACGTGCAGCAGGCCTTCTCGGCGCCGGCGGGTCCCTGGCCGCCGGGGCTGGATTAGAAGGCGGAGGACCAGAACCGGATGAGAAGGCCCGCCCCCGATCGCTCGGGGCGGGCCTTTCGTTTGCGCTTCGATCTCCGGCCTACTCCTCTTCCTTCAGCCAGCGGGCCACGTCCTTGGCGTGGTAGGTAATGATGATGTCCGCGCCGGCCCGCTTGAAGGCGGCCATCGTCTCCATCACGATGCGCCGCTCGTCGATCAACCCCTGTGAGGCCGCCGCCTTCACCATGGCGAACTCGCCGGAGACGTTGTAGCACGCGACGGGCAGGTCGAAGGCCTGCCGCACCCGGTAGATCACGTCCATGTACGCCAAGGCGGGTTTCACCATCACGATGTCCGCGCCCTCCAGCACGTCCTGCTCCACTTCGCGCAGCGCCTCCCGGGCGTTGGGCGGGTCCATCTGATACGCCCGCCGGTCGCCGAAGGCGGGCGCCGAGTCGGCCGCGACCCGGAACGGACCGTAGTAGGCCGAGGCGTACTTCGCAGAGTAGGCCATGATCGGCACGTGCTGGAAGCCGCACTCGTCCAGGGCCGACCGGATGGCCGCCACCCGGCCGTCCATCATGTCGGACGGGGCCACCATGTCCGCCCCCGCCTCCGCGTGGGAGAGCGCCGTCTGGGCCAGGAGGGTCAGTGTCGGGTCGTTGTCCACCGTGTCGCCCTTCACGATGCCGCAGTGGCCGTGGGAGGTGTACTCGCAGAGGCAGACGTCGGTGATGAGGTAGGCCTCGGGGAAGCGGGCCTTGATGGACCGGATGGCCTCCTGCACCACGCCGTGCGGGTCGTAGGCCCCTGAGCCCAGCTCGTCCTTCGACTCGGGGAGCCCGAAGAGCAGCGCCGCCCGGATGCCGAGCTTCAGCATCTCCTCGACCTCGTAGAGGATGGTGTCGGCCGACCAGTGGTAGTTTCCGGGCAGCGACGGGATCTCGCGCCGCACCCCCCTGCCCGCGACCACGAAGAGCGGGTAAATCAGGTCGTCACAGGACACGCGGTTCTCCCGCACCAGCCGCCGCGCCGTCTCGCTGAGGCGCAGCCGGCGCAGGCGCACGGTGGGGTACCCATTCGGGTGGCTCATCGCGCACCGGCCTCCTTTTCCGCATCATGAACGATCGCCCGGAGCAGCCCCTCCAGCGTGTGGGGCTCGGCCTCGCAGTGGACGGGCAGGCCACGGGACCGGGCCACGGCCGCCGTCTCGGGCCCGATGCAGGCCACGCGGGCCCGGCCCAAAGCTGCCGGCCCGCCCAGCTGGTCCATCAGGTTGTGGACCGTGGAGCCGGAGGTGAAGGCGACGTAATCGATCTCGCCCGCCTGCAGACGGGCCCTGAGCCCCGCCGCGTCTCCTCCGGCGGGAACGTTCCGGTAGGCCACCAGATCGTCGACCACGGCACCCATGGCCGCCAGCTCGGCGGCCAGAGCCGGGTTGGCCAGGTCGCCCCGCGCCAGCAGCACCCGGTCGCCGGGCCCCAGGTCGCCGGCCAGGGCCTCCGGGATCGCCCGGCCGACGAAGCGCTGCGGCATCCGGTCCACCCGGATGGACGCCGCCTCCAGCGCCGCGGCCGTCGCGGCGCCCACGGCCACCACACGGGTCGTCTCGGGCACCCGCCTTCCCGCCCGGGCGAGGCGGGCGGCAAAGCGCACCGCGCCGTTGGCACTGGTGATCACCAGCCAGCGGTAACGCTCCAGGTGGGCGATGGCCTCGTCCAGGGGCCCCCAGTCCGGCGGGTCCACGATCTGGATGACGGGGTAGACGACGGCCTCGCCGCCCAGTTCCTCGATGGACCGGACGAACCGCCCCGCCTGCTCGCCGGCGCGCAGCACGAGGATCCGCCGGCCCCGCAGGGGTGCGGCGGTGCGATCCACCACGGTGCCACCCCCCACTCAAGCAAGTTCCTCGCACGGTTGAAGCGGGTATCCGCCACAGGGCGCTGCCCGGCGCCCGGCGGAACTACCGCCCCAGCGCCGCGTTCAGGATCTCCCGGCCGCCGTGATCCAGCAGCCAGTCGGCCACCTGTGTGCCCAGCGACCGGGCGCGCCCGGCGTCACCCTCGGCGGCGTGGCGGATCACCCTGGAGCCGTCAGGGGCGGCGATCAGCCCCTCCACCTGCAGCCAGCCGTCCTCCACCACGGCGTGCGCGGCAATGGGCACCTGGCAGCCCCCTTCCAGCCGCGCCAGCACCGCCCGCTCAGCCATCACCGCCAGGGCGGTCTCGGGGTGATGGATGCGGCCCACCACCTGCCCGATCCGGGCGTCGTCGGCCCGGATCTCGATGCCCAGGGCTCCCTGCCCCGGCGCCGGCAGGCAGTCCTCCGGGTCGAGGTACTCGGTGATCCGGTCGGCGAAGCCCGCCCGGTGGAGCCCGGCGGCGGCCATTACCAGGGCGTCCACCTGCCCTTCGCCCAGCTTCCGCAGGCGGGTGTCCACGTTCCCGCGGATGGGCACGAAGGTGAGGTCCGGCCGCCGCGCCTTCAGCTGCGCCACCCGGCGCAGGCTCGAGGTGCCCACCCGGGAACCCGGCGGCAGGTCAGCGAAGGTGGTGCCGTCGCGGGTGATCACCACGTCGCGCGGGTCCTCCCGCTCGGGCACGGCGCCCAGCACCAGCCCGGGCGGCAGATCGGAGGGCAGGTCCTTCAGGCTGTGCACCTAAGTCCGCCCGGCCATCCAGCAAGGCCTCCTCCAGTTCCTTCGTAAAGAGCCCCTTGTCGCCGATCTGCGACAGGGCCCGGTCCAGCACCCGGTCGCCCACGGTCTTGAAGACCTGCGTCTCGAACTCCAGGCCCGGATTGGCCTCCTTCAGCCGGTCGATCACCCAGCCGGTCTGGGTAAGCGCCAGCAGCGAACCCCGGGTGGCAACCCGTATCGGACTCACGGGCGGATCCGCCTCCCCCTGCAGATTAGAAGCGGTGGGAACTCGATGCCATGTTGATGAAGACGTAGTTAAAGAGCACGGCCGCGCCGGCGGCCACGCTCCACCAGGCCGCCCGCCGGCCGCCCCAGCAGCGGACCTGCCGCAGGGCAAGGTAGCCGCCGTAGACCAGCCACAGCAGCAGGGTGAACAGCACCTTCGGATCGGCGTGCCAGAAGGTGCCCCAGGTGACCCGCGCAAAGGAGATTCCCGCCGCGACGCCCAGCGTCAGCAGGGCGAACCCCACCGTCACCAGGCGGCCGGCCGACCGGTCGAGCCACTCCAGCGAGGGCAGCATGTGGTAGATGGGGCCGAAGGCCTTGCGGCGCAGGTTGCGGTCCTGCACCAGGTAGAGCGCCCCGGCCACGAAGGCCGCCAGGAAAAAGAGATAGCCCAGCAGCGTCATGCCGACGTGCCAGACCAGGAGCTGCTGGGGCGGCACGCCCGGGAAGGGATCCGCCGCCGGGCGGGGCGCCGCCAGCGCCGTCACCAGCACCGCCGCCGCCACGGGGGCGAGCACGGCCCCCACCGACTGGTTGCGGTGCACGTACTCGAGATAGACGTAAGGGGTGAACAGGAGCCACGCCAGGAACATGGAGACCTCGAAGAGGCTGTAGACCGGCGCCCGGCCGGTGTGGGTGACCAGGAGCGCCAGGCCCGCCGTATGGAGGGTCCACGCCATCCGGGTCGACCAGCTGGCCAGGCGCTCGAACCCCCGCCGGAAGATGAGGGTGGCGTGTGCCAGTGCGGTCAGCGTGTAGAGGGCTGCCGCACTTCCCGTCATCGGGAGGACCAGCGCAGCCGTCATCCCGAGCCTCCCCCCTCCACGGCAGGCTGGCCCGCAGGCCGCCCGAGGTCGAAGAGGCGGCTCACCGTCTGAATCGCCTCGTCCGCCGCACCCTCGCCCGCCATTCCTTTCAACTGCTGGGTGGGAGCGTTCAGGATCTTGTTCACCAGCGAAACCGTCATGGCGGCGATGACCTCCCGCTGGCGCTCGGTCAGGTCGGGCAGGCGGTTGAAGGCGCGGGCCAGCTCCTGTTCCCGGATCGCGTCGACCTTCTCCCGCAGCATCCGGATGGTGGGCACCACGGCCAGCGAGGCGGCCCACTGCCGGAAGCGCTCCACCTCCTCGGCGATGATGCGCTCGACCTTGCGGGCCTCCTGCTGCCGCTCGGCCAGGTTGGCCGTGACCACCGCCTCCAGATCGTCAATGTCGTAGAGAAACGCGCCCTCCACGTGAGCGACGCCCGGCTCAATGTCACGCGGCACGGCGATGTCGAACAGGAAGATGGGCCGCCCCCTCCGGGCCCGCACCGCCTGCTCCACCTGCTGGCGGGTGACCACGTATCCCGGCGCGCCGGTGGAGGAGATGACCACGTCCACCTCGGACAGCACCCGGGGCACCTCGTCCAAGGTGATGGCCCGGCCGTTGATCTCGCGGGCAAGCCGCTCGGCCCTGTCCAGCGTCCGGTTGGCCACCACCAGGTCGCGCACGCCGGCAGCCTGCAGGTGGCGCACCGTCAGCTTCGCGGTCTCCCCGGCGCCGATGGCGAGACAGCGCCGCCCCTCGAGGGTCTGGAAGACCTTGCGGGCCAGTTCCACCGCGGCGTACGACACGCTGACCGCACTCTGGCCGATCCGCGTCTCCGTCTGCGCCCGCTTGCCCACTGCAATCGCCTGGTGGAAGAGCTGGTGCATCACCTTCCCCACCGTCTGTGCCTGCGCCGCCTGGCGGTGCGCGGTACGCACCTGGCCGAGGATCTGGGTCTCGCCCAGGATCATGGAGTCGAGGCCCGCGGCCACCCGGAACAGGTGCTCCACCGCGGCCAACCCCTGCCGCCGGTACAGAAAGGGCTCCAGCGCGTCGCGGGAGAGCGCACGCCCGTGCAGGTCTGCCGCCAGGCCGGTCAGGTAGTCGACCAGTGCGCGTTCACATTCGGCCACGTCCCGGCCCACGGCGTAGACCTCCGTGCGGTTGCAGGTGGAGAGCAACACGCCCTCGCTGACGGGCAGCCCGCGCAGCCGGGTGAGCGCAGTCGGCGCGTCCGCACCGGACACGGCCAGCGCCTCCCGCACCTCGACCGGAGCCGTCCTGTGGTTCAAGCCGACCATGACGATCTTCACGACGGTCTCTCACTCCGCCTTGTCGGGGATGGGGTGGCCTCCGGGGAGGCCCGTCCGCCTTTAGCCCGACAGTGTACCGGCAAGACCCGCATATGGTCAAGCCGGACTACCCGAACATACTTTTACCCTACCGGATGTAGACGGTTCGTGCCAATCCGTTCGAGGCACTATTCTGGAATGGCTCCAAACGCGTTCGGCGGTCGGACCGAACCGCTCAGGAAGCACCGGAGCGGCTCACCCTGGCCGCAGTCCCCAGCCAGAGTGAGCCGCCCCGCTGCACCGCCGAAGGACTACTTCGAAGCCGGCATCACTTCGTGATCCACATGGCGGGCGCCCTTGACGGCGCTCACCAGGTTGATCGCCACACGAGCCCCGTCGCCCGCGGTGATGATGGTGTGCACGCTCACGCCGGCACACGTGCCCGCCGCCCAGAGGCCCGGCACGCGGGTCTGGCCGTTGGCGTCGACCACCACGGCCTCCTTCATGCGCGGCTCCTTCGCCGCCACCACCTCGGCGCCGGCCGCCCGGGCCAGGTCGCACAGCGGGCCCGTGCAGAGGATCACCTGACGGGCGGTGAACTCACGCCCGTCCTCGGCCTTCAGCTGGAACCCGTCGCCGGCGCGGTTCAGCGCGGTGATCTTGGCCGTCACCAGCTCGGCGCCGGCCTTCTGCGCCTGCTCCTTGCCCCGGTCCACCAGATCGGGACCCGCGACGCCCTCGGGGAAGCCCAGGTGATTGGGAATCCAGGCGCGGCGGGTCATCGACTGGTCCGCGTCCACCAGCAGGGTCTTGAGGCCGGCCCGCGCCGTGAACGTTGCGGCGCTGGCGCCTGCAGGTCCCGCACCGACTACTGCCACATCGTACACGTGCAACATCTCCTTCCATACCCTTACTCGGAACCCATCCAAATTATAGCGCATTATTGTGACGACAAGCCCCGCACCGCGGTGACGCGGCGCCGCCCGGGGCGCGTGCGTCCCGGGCGGAACTGCATCAGGGTACAGGCTTGGTGCCCACGTGAATGGCCACCGTACCCAGCATCAGGAGCTGGTAGTCGGTCTGCTTGAACCCGGCCTGGCGGAACAGGTCTTCCAGCCCGTCCGGGAACGGGTAGTTGTCGAGCGAGTGGGAGAGGTAGGTGTAGGGGCGGATCTTCGCCTGGCCGCCCGCCTTCACCACGAACCAGTCGATGAGCGGCAGGAAGGTCTTCCAGTACAGGAAAAAGCCGAACCGGAGCACCCGGCTGTAAGGCTTCGACGCCTCGAGGCAGATGAAGCGGCCGCCCGGCTTGAGCACCCGGTAGATCTCCGCAAGGGTTCGGGGGATCGAGGCGACGTTGCGCATCGCCCAGCCCATGGTCACCCCGTCGAAGGTGTTGTCGGGGAAGGGCAGGTCCATGGCGTTGCCCACCTGCAGGGTGATGATGTCCTGATACGGCGAGGCTGCGACCCGGCGCCGGCCCACCTCCAGCATTCCTTCGGAGATGTCGACGCCGATCACCCGCCCGCTGGGCGCCACCTGCGCCGCGTCCAGCAGGGTGAGGTCGCCGGTGCCGCAGGCCACGTCGAGGATGTGGTCACCCGGGCGAAAGCGGGTGTGATTCACGAACTCCCGGTGCCACCGCTCCCACTGGCCGGCCGACATCACCTGGTTCATCGCGTCGTACCGCTCGGCGATCTGGTTGAAGAGTTCCCGGACGTACTGCTCCTTCTCCTCCGGGGCCGGGGGCTGGTAGCCAGGGGCCATGAGACCGCCTCCTCCGTCAAGTTAGCGCTGCGCCTCCGCCCAGGGGCAGAGGAGCCGCTCCGTCGCGTCCAGCAGCACGTAGAACCCGAACCCCATCAGGGCCATCGCCATCACGCCGGCAAACATCGTATCATAAGCGAGCCGCGACAGGGCGTCCCACACGAAGGAGCCCAGCCCCGTGCGCGTGGCGTAGGTCTCGGCGAAGAAGAGAACGGCGATCGCGGTGCCGGTGGAGAGCCTGAGGGCCGTGAAGATGGCCGGCAGCGTGGCGGGCAGGATCACGTGACGGTAGATCGCCCACTCCCCGCCGCCCAGCGACTGCACGGAGCGAATCAGCCCGCTGGGCACGCTGGCCGCGGCGTCCTTCACCGTGACGAGGATCTGGAAGAAGATGATCAGGGTGATGAGGAAGATCTTCGAGGTGTCGCCGATGCCCAGCAGCACCATGATCACGGGCAGGAAGACCACCTTGGGCACGGGGTAGGTGAGGTAAACAAGCACCGCCCCGATGGGGCCGCCCGAGCGGCCGAGGTAGAGCCCCAGCGGCACCCCCAGCGCCAAAGAGATCACAGTGGAGGCCAGTACCCGGTAGGTGGAGGCGAGGAAGTGCTCCACCAGCTCGCCACCGGGCCGCACGCCCTCGATGAACGAGGAAAGCGCCGCGCCCAGCCGGGGGAACGCGGCGACGTCCAGGGCGCGGGCCAGCACCTCCCACCCCGCCGCCAGGATGGCCAGGGCGATGGCGTAGTGGTACCAGCGATACTTACGCACCGCCATTCACCCCCCGCTCGAGGGCATCGCGGACGCGGTTGACCATCTCGTGGAAGGCCGCGGCCCGCCGGTCGCCCACCGCCGGGTTGCGGAAGAGGCCGGCCACCCGGCCCGGGCGGGCCGTGAGCACCAGGATCTGCTGGCCCAGGTAGACCGCCTCGGGGATCGAGTGGGTCACCAGCACCAGGCTGGTCTTGCGCTTGCGCCAGATGGAGAGCAGCAGCTCCTGCATCTCCTCGCGCGTGAGGGCGTCCAGCGCCGAGAAGGGCTCGTCCATCAGGAGCAGGTCGGGCTCCAGGGCCAGCGACCGGGCGATCGCCACCCGCTGCTTCTGGCCGCCGGAGAGCTGATGCGGCCAGCGCCCCGCCAGATCGGCGAGCCCCACCTCGCGCAAGGCGCGGTCAGCTCCGTCGGGCTTCAGCCCCCGGATGCGCAATCCCAGGGCCACGTTCTCCCGCACCGTCTTCCAGGGGAGCAGCCCGTAGTCCTGCAGGATGAGCGCGGTGCCCGGCCGGCGGGGCTGCACCGGCGCGCCGCCCACCGCAATCGCGCCGCTGGTCACGGGCAGGAGGCCGGCGAGCAGGCTCAGCAGGGTGGTCTTGCCGCACCCCGACGGGCCTACCACCGCCAGCGTCTCCCCCATGGGCAGGTCAAAGGAGACGTCGCGCAGGGCGACCGTCTCCTTGTAGGCATAGCTCACGTGGCGCGCCGTGATCATCATGGGCGCTGCGGCAGGGGACTCGCCGCGTCCCGTCACTGCGACTGCGCCTGCGGATAGAGCGTGGTGTTCACGATGTCCTCGTAGGCCACCCGCTCCTTGATGTAGCCTTTGGACAGAAGCCATTCCACCACCTCTTCCACCTCTGCCTTCCCCGGCGCCTGGGCCGGCGAGAAGGTAATCACCTGCCAGGAGTCCTTGATCTCCGCCGGCAGGTTCGCCTCGGTGGCCAGGAGCTCCTTGTACGCCTCGGGCTCCTGGTCGATGTCGAAGACCGCCAGGTTGTAGGCCACGAAGAACCGCCGGATCGCCTCGGCCTTCTCCTTCACGGCCTTCTCACTGAACACGATGACCGACTGGGAGTAGTTGCGCTTCGCCTCGGCGTCGGTGAGGACCACGGTGCCGCCCTTGTGCACCGCCAGGGAGAGGAGCGGCTCGGGCAGCGTGGCCGCCTTCACCGTGCCGCTGATCAGGTTCTGGAACCGCACGGGAATCTGCGGGATGGAGACGGTCTTGATTTCCGCGGGCGTAAAGCCGTTCTCCAGCAGCAGTTTCTCGGTGACGTACTCGATGATGGTGTTGGTGGCGATGGCGATCTCCACGCCCTTCAGCTGCTCAGGCTGGGTGATGCCCGAACCCGGGGCAGAGACAATGGCGAACGGCCCCTCCTCGATGGTGGCCCCCAGGTTGATGGAGGTGATCGCCACCGGCGTGCCACTGGTGTACAGGGTCACGGCATTCATGATGTCCGTCAGGGAGCCGTCGATCTGACCGCTGGCCAGGGCCGCCTCACGCTCGGTGGCCGAAGCGAACCGGACCAGCTCGACGTCAACGCCCTGCTGGCGGTAGTAGTCCTTGCTCTCGGCCACCCAGAAAGGCAGGCAGTCGACGGTGGGAATCAGGCCGATCTTCAGGCTGCCCACGGTCTCGGGCGCCGACGGAGCGGGCTCCTGCTTGCTGTATGCGTTCTGCGGTCGGGCGCCGCCGCATCCGGCCAGGAGGCCGGCCACCATCAGCGCCGCCAGAACCCGCCAGACCTTCTGCTTCATGAACTGCTCGTCCTCCAATCGCATGGTTCGTGGCACCGCACGCCTGGCGTGCGGTGCTTCACACGGATATAGCCGAAATCCTTACCCAGTGTAGCAATGGACTACGACAGGTGTCAACGAAAGGTCTATCCCCTGTCCGAATCCGGACACCAGTAGGCCGCGGGGGCCGCACGCGCGAAAGCGCACTTTCCACTCCGCCCCGTGAGGTAGCTTTTCCGGGAGCCATAGCCCGGCAGTAGCCTCACCGCACGTGACGTCCGGGAAAGTGCACCTTCTGGTCGCTTGCTTCCGTTGCGGGCCCGCCCCCGTCTGCGCCGACCCGTAGCGGCGCCGCCCCGGCCGGGCGGGCCGGCACGCCTCACTGCACGGGCGTGCGCATGAGCTCCCTAAAGTAGTTCACCCCGTGGCGGAGAAGCTGGAGCGCCCGGCCGAAGACGGGCCTGAAGCCATCCGGTGGGCTGAAGAGCATCTCGACGGAGGCCCACACCTTATCCTCCACCGGATAGACCTTCACCACCTTGATCTCCGCGTTGACGCGACACGCCGCCGCCAGCGCCCGCTGGTGCTCCTCGGGGCTCTCGATCTTCCAGAAGAACGGCAATGCCAGCCGGAAGTACGGCTCGTCGTCCTCCGATGCGAAGAGCAGGTAGGAAAGCCCCTCCACCTTGAACACGATGTCGCCGTCCTCGTCATAGCGGGGTACGTAGCCCTCTTCCTTCAAGAAGTTCAGGTACATCTCAGCCTTCGTCACGACAGGGCCTCCTCGCGGATCCGCCTGGGGTCTACCCCTCCCTTTCTCGACGGGCGCTGGGTTCTCCTGCCACTCCTCGTGACGAGTTGCACTTGCTGCCGTCACCGAACAGGCCCTCGTCGGTCAGCTTCAGGGTTCCGGCCAGGTAGTCCTGCAGCACCTGCCGGGCGCTTCCGTTGCAGCCCACGATGAACTCGACGCCCCGCCGCCGGAACATCTCCCGGGCGTGCTCGGGAATGCCCCAGGCGAGCACCAGGTCGACGCCCTGGTCGGCGAGGAAGACCGGCGGCGGGCCACCGGGACCGTGGCCGGGGTTGGTCACCTCCTCGGTTCGGGCCACCTTCCCGTCCTCCACGTCAGCGATGAGGTAGCGCGGGCAGTGGCCCACGTGCGGCGCCACCTGGTCGCCGGCCAGCGGAATGGCAATGCGCATCGTCAAACCTCCTTGCCGTGATGGTACCCGGTTGGGAACACCATGTTACCGGATAGTCTTACCCCCGCGCGGTGACGAAGCTCACCACCGTGCGCACTGCGCCCCACCTCCCTCCCTGCCCCCGAGGCGGAGCACGCGAACACACCGCCCTGTGGCATGGCCACAGGGCGGTAGTCTCAGACGCAAAGGCTAGAGCAGGATCTCGCCGATGTCGCCGTCCTTCAGCCCGGCGGCGTTGGCCTCGTCGGTGTCGATGTGCATCTCGAGGGCCATGTCGTCGCGCACCCGGACGATCACGTCGTCGAAGGTGAGCGGGCGGGTGCCGTTGGTCTTCACCCGGACCACCTGCTTGTCCTTCACGCCGTACTGTGCGGCGTCGGCGGGGGTCATGTGGATGTGGCGGGCGGCCACGATCACGCCCTCCTTGATCTCCACGCGGCCCTTGGGCCCCTCCAGGATGATGCCGGGCGTGCCCGCAATGTTGCCGCTCAGGCGCACCACTGCCGGCACCCCCAGGGTGCGGGCGTCGGTGGCCGAAATCTCCACCTGGGTGTTACCGCGCACCGGCCCCAGCACCCGGACCCGCGGGAACGAGCCCTTCGGGCCGATCACTGCCACGGTCTCCTCGGCCGCAAACTGGCCGGGCTGGACGAGCTGCTTCTTGACCGTGAGCTGGTACCCAGGCCCGAACAGCGCCTCGAGATGCTCCGGGCTGAGGTGCACATGGCGAGCACTGACGTTGATGACCACCGTACGTGCTTCGGACATGATGAACGTCTCCCTCCTGTGTACGCTGCTCCTTCGCTGCACAGTTCCTGCGCCAGCCGTGCAGATCCCTCACAGATGGGCAGGCCAAACTTTATTTAGTTTCGCCCTCCGCCCGCACTCTCCTGCCTTCAGGTTTCCCCAACCAACAACTCCTCCACCTTGTGGCTCGAGTCCTTCGGCGCCAGCACAAAGAGCACGTCGCCCGCCGTCAGTTTGGTGTGGCCGCGCGGGGCCACCACGCGCCCCTCCCGGTAGATCGCACTCACCGTGCAGTGCTCGGGCAGATTGAGCTCGGCCAGCCGCTTGCCGGTGGCCCGGGAGGCTTCGTTCAGCTCCACCTCCAGCATGTCCGCGTTCAGCCGCTCCATCGCCAGAAGCTCGAGCCGCACCGGACGGGGCGGCTCGCCGGCCACCAATTGCCCCAGCTTCTCGGCCACCCAGGAGATCGTGGAGCCCTGCAGCGTGGCGGAGACCAGCACCACGAAGAAGACCACGTGGAAGATCATGTCGCTGTTGGGCACGCCGGCCACCAGGGGATAGGTGCCCAGGATGACCGGCACGGCCCCGCGCAGGCCCGACCAGGCCAGCACCAGGAACTCCCGCCAGTTGAAACGCTGCCCGAGAGTGCAGAGCCAGACGGCCAGGGGGCGAGCGAGGAAGATCTGCCCCAGGGCGATGATCAGCCCCGGCACCACCACCGGCCCCATCCGCGACGGGAAGACCAGCAGCCCCAGGACCGTGAACATCACGATCTGGGCGAGCCAGGCCATGCCGTCGTGGAAGCGGAAGACCGATTGCCGGTAGGGGATCTCCAGCGTGGCCAGGTAGATGCCCAGGATGTAGACTGCCAGATACCCGCTGCCGCCGAGCAGCGAGACGATGGCGAAGATGGTGAACGCCACGCCGGTGAGCAGGATGGGGTAGAGGCCGGCCGCCTGGAAACGGATGCGGGGCATCAGCTTCTTCATGATCCACCCCGCGGCAAGACCGCCCGCAACGCCGAGGCCCATCTGCCACACCAGGAAGCCGACGGCCGACAGGGCGGTGGGCGGCCCGTCCGTGATCCACGTGATCATCACGGTGGTGAGAAAGATGGCCATCGGGTCGTTGAGGCCGGACTCCGCCTCCAGCGTGTGCTTCAGGCGCGACCGCAGGTCGGAGTTGCCGATCACGGCAAAGGTGGCGGCCGCGTCGGTGGAGCCCACGATGGAGCCGATCAGGAGCGCCATGGTCCAGTGGATGTCCAGCACCCGCCAGGCGATGAGGGCCGTCAGGCCGCTGGTGAGGACCACGCCGAGGGTCGCGAGGATCCCGGACGGCACAATCACCTTCCTGATCTGCTTCCACTCGGTTTCCAGGCCGCCCTGGAACAGGATCTCCACCAGCGCAATCGTGCCGATGAGCTGCGCCGCGTTGGCGTCGTCGAAGTAGATCCAGCCGGAGACGTCGCTCCCCAGGAGCATGCCCGCGCCGATGAAGAGGACCAGGGCGGGAACGCCGATCCGGTCGGCCAACTGGGAGGCCACCACGCCGAGCACGAGGGCCACGCCCAGCACGAGTGCTACGGTGAACATCGCCGTGGAATCCGTACCCGATCCCCCCTCTATCGGAGTGCGGAACGTTTGGCGTGTGCCGGCAATCATTGTGACGGAACCCGCGTGATATGGTCAAGAATAACGAAACAAGGCAGGGACTGGCCCTGCCTTTCTGTCTGCCTGTCTGCTCCCGGGGTTACGGCTTGAGGGCCGGCACGTATCGGGCAACCGGCGTTCCCTCCGCGTCGGTGCCCAGCACCCGCCAGACCGGCTGCAGGTAGACCGTCTCCTCGGCCACGCTGCGCACCCAGACCAGGTCGCCCCGCTGGAAGCTGCCGCCGCGTTCCTCCGCGAGGGAGAGCGCCTCCTGCTCGGTGACGTAGTCCGTGTAGGTGGCGTGGGTGGTCACGCCTGAGGCCACGTAGGCCGTCGCCCGCACCACGGTGCCGCTCAGGTCCACGCCGATCTCCGTGCGGGCGTTGACCACGGGCCGGCCGTCCACGTGCTCCGTGTAGACCACCGTATACCCGTCCGCGTCCGTGCGGATGTCGGGCTGGCTGTGCACCGGCAGAAGCGCCTGGTCGAGGAAGCGCCGCGCCGCCTGTCCGGCCGCCTGCTCGCTCACCGGCGGGCCGTCGGGCGACTCGCTCAGGTCCTCATACCGGACCGTGCCGTCGGTGGTCATGCTCAGGGTCCGGTCGTCCTCCGCGACCACCCAACCCTGGGCCGTGCGGCGGCTCTGGCCGCGAAAACCCAGCCGCCGGGCCATCGCCCGGAAGTCGGCCTCGCTCGGCCGCGCCGTCAGCCGCTTGAGCTGCACGCCTTCCGTCGGCGCCGCGGCCACGGGAGCCATCAGTGCCGGTGTGAGCGCGGACTGCGGCTCGTCGGCGAGGTCGGCGGTGGGCAGGTCACTGGGCAGCGCAACCAGGTAGGGTTCCTGGGAGGGCGGTGCCGTATCCCCGGTCTCGGGAGCCTCCAGGCCAAGCCCCGGGGCCTCCGGGCGGGGTGTCTGCTGGACGATCTGCTCCGGGGCGGGCACGGAGGGCGCCTGCCAGAGGTGGAGCCCCAGCGCCAGGGCGGCCACCGCCGCGGCCGCAGCCACGCTCGGTCCCAGGACGGTCATGCGGCGGTACCAGGGCCGGCGCAGACGGCGCGCAGCTTGCAGGAGGTCGCTTCGCAGTTCGGCCCGGAACTCGGGCCGATAGGGCACGGGGCGCTCGAGGGCGCGCGCCACCCGCGCGGCCGTCGCCTCCAGCGCCATGCGCTCGGCGGGATCGGCTGCCCGTTCGGCAATCAGTTCGGTCACGTCGGCGTAACGGCTCATCAGCGCACCCCGCTTTCGCTCAGCTTGTGGCGCAGGGTCCCCAGCGCCCGGAACAACAGTGCCTTTACCGCTCCTTCCGTCTTGCCCAAGGCTGCAGCGATGTCTTTCAGCTTCATGTCCCCGGCGAAGCGCATCAGGATCACGTCCTGCTGGTCGGGGGAAAGGGTCCGTACCGCCCGGGCGACCGCCTGCTGGTCGTCCAGCGTCATTGCGGCCTCCTCCGGGGCAACCTGTGTCGCGACCAGCGGCAGCCCTTCCTCCAGGGGTAGCGTCGGCCGGCGCACACGATAGTAGTCGATGACGACGTTCGAGGCGATGCGGTAGAGCCACGCCGCAAACGGCTGTCCGGTGTAGCGGTAGCCCTGGATGTTGGCCAGCGCCTTCATGAACGTGTCGGCCGTCAGGTCCTCTGCCGTCTGTCGGTCCCCGGTCTTCCGGTGGATGTAGGCGTAGATTCGCTCAAAGTGGAGGTCGTACAGCTTGCCGAAGGCCTCGGGATCGCCCTTCGCCTGCTCCACCAGGCGCTGCTCATCGATGTACTCTTGGCTCAACTCTGTGCGATGCGTAGGCGGTCCCTCCCGTCGGCACCGCACCTCCGGTACTCGCTCCAGTAAGAATAACGGAGCCGGTGCAAAAAGGTTACGCGGTCCTCTTCCATGGTGAATCAGCCGGGTCGGAGTTGGACTTCCCGTCGATAATTTACAGTACACCAACGCCGCCCATCTTGAAAGACGAAAGAGGGAAAACCCAACGGTGCGCTCACAACTGGCCGCGGAACCCGGTGCAGTCGAAAACGACCGCCGGCCCGAAGAGGCGGCGGAAGCGCTCCACGGTCGCGGAGGACTGCTGCCGGGTAATCACCTTCACGGCCGGGGGCTCCGGCCGGCCCCGGGTGAGGAGGCCGCGCCGCAGGAGGTGGTGCACCGCCACGTCTGCGGGCGGCAGCGAGTAGCCCACGAACACGATGCGGTCGGCGCGCCGGACGGCCTCGAGGGCCAGTTCGAAGACGCGGGTGAGCCGCGGCGGGGTGTAGCGCTTCAGCCAGGTGGGCGGGATGACCACGCCCGACAGGCGGCGGCTGCCGCAGCGGCTGCAGGCGAGGTCTGCGGTGCGCGGCAGCAGGTGCGCCACCTGCTCCCGCACCACGGCGATGTGGTCGCAGGCCGGGCAGTGGGCCCAGTTGAGGGAGCCGTGGAGCTTCAGCAGCAGGGGGGCGCCCCCCTCGCCCGGGTTCAGGCCGTAGTCTGGCCGCAGCCCGGCACTGAGCAGCGCGTCGTCCAGCAGCGTGTCGTAGTTGAGCGAGATCAGGGCATACGTGCCGGGCGGCCGGGCGGCAAGCGCCCGGGCAAAGCGCGCGTGAGGGCCGTCACCCGGCCGGCGCCGGTTCTGCGCCGCCTCCAGCACGCTGCAGACCAGATGCTCCAGGGCCTCCCGCACCCGGTAGAGCCGGGGTGGATCGTAGTCGGGCCCGAGCCCCTGGTCGACGTGCAGCGACCAGTCGACCAGGCTGATCACCTCGTCCAGGGGCGGCAGGTGAGCAAACGCCGCCGGCCCGTCCACCGGCCGCTGGAAGACCGCCGAAAGGAAATCCCAGACGGCCTGCACCTCGGAGTCGAACGGCGGCCCCAAGTCGCGGTAGGCCATCGGAAACAGATCCCGGGTGGCAGGGGCGCCCTCGGCGGCAGAAGCGCCGGCGCCGAAGAGGTAAACGTCCATGTGCATAGCGTGCCCCGCCGGGGGGAAATCCTTCCTCGGGAGGTGTTCGCTCTTGCCGCGAATCGCAGTGCGCCCCACGGGTGGGCGTTCGCTGGCCAGGCTCGCCCCGGCGGTGCAATCCCTCGCCCGGCGCCTCCGGGCTGCGGGTGCCGTCACTTTGCGCACGCCGCCCCTGCGTACCGTCTCTGCTCGCGTCCTGGCGGTGCTCGCCTACACGGGTGCGTTGCGGCTGCCGCTCGACTCCTGGCTCCTGCCGCAGTGGCCGGTCCCGGACTGGCTCTACACCGTGCCCGGCGGGTTGCTGCTCGCCGGGGGGCTCTGGGCCTGGGCCCGTGGGCGCTCGCCCTTCCTGGCCCACCACGGCCGGGCCGGCCTGCTCTGGGCGCTGCAGGTGAACCTTCTGCTCACGGCCATCTCCCTGTTCTCCCGCGTCTGCTATGACGCCTGGTTCCGGACGGGCGTCCCCCTCGTGAACCAGGTCTGGCATCTCGCGGCCGAAGTCTACCGCTGGACCGCCGTCCTCTGCGCCCTGCTGACCTTCCTGGCCATGGTGCGCGCAGCAAAGGGGCAGACCGGCGATCCGCTCGGTCTGCCCCTGTAAGATACCCCTATGCATCGACCGGAGTCACGTGCATCAGGAAGGCTTGGTAGAATGCCGGCACGGGCACTCCTTCGAAGTAGACGTGGTCCTTTTCCTCGTCGATCCTCCGGACCTTGACCACCTCGCCCGACCGGATGAGGTACTTCAGCGTGCCTGTCTTCTCGTCGTGGATCTCGTAGTCTCGCACCAGCCGGTAGCTGCGGCCGACATCCAGCTTGGTCACCACGAGCGGGTCCCTCCTCGGCAGTAAGCCGCACTCATGATTTCATCCTGATTATTCGAGGTGGGTGTGCGATCTCCTCGCATGTTCCGGGCTCACGATCGCGCCGAACGGGCATCGTCCACGCCCGCCCACCCCGACGCCACTGCCGGAGGCCGCCGTGCACCCCGGACACCCCGGTCGCTGCCGGAGCGCCTCCGGGACCGCCCCGAGTCGTCCTTACCGCAGCGCTTCCCGCACGAGGTCCACGATCTGCCAGGGCAGTTCCGCCACCTTCACCCCGGCGGAGGTGAGGGCCTCTACCTTCGACTGGTAGGTCCCCCGGTTGCCCTCGATGATGGCGCCGGCGTGGCCCATGCGCTTGCCGGGCGGGGCGGACTTGCCGGCGAGGTAAGCCACCACCGGCTTCCGCACGTGCTCCTTGATGTACTCCGCGGCCAGCTCCTCCTGGATGCCGCCGATCTCGCCCACCATGACGATGGCCTCGGTCTCGGGGTCGCTGTTGAACAGCTCCAGGGCGTCCACGAAGTTGGTGCCGATCACCCGGTCGCCGCCCATGCCGATGACCGTGGTCTGGCCCAGACCGGCGTTGGACAGATTATAGGCGATCTCGTAGGAGAGGGTGCCCGAGCGGGCGACGATGCCCACCGGGCCCGGCTTGTAGATGTGGTTGGGCATGATGCCCAGCTTGGTCTTCGTCCCCGGCGAGATGATGCCGAAGGTGTTGGGGCCGATCACCCGCACGCCCTTCTGCTGGGCGTAAGCGATGATCTCCATGGTCTCCTGGGTGGGCACGTGCTCCGGGATGAGCACCAGCACCTTGATGCCCGCGTGGATGGCCTCGAACGCGGCGTCCTTCACGCCGGGTGCGGGGACGAACATGACCGAGGCGTTGGCGCCGGTCTTCTCCACGGCCTCGTGCACGGTGGCGAAGACGGGAACACCGTGGACCTCCTGCCCGGCCTTGCTGAAGTTGACGCCGCCCACGATCTGGGTGCCGAACGCCAGCATCTGCCCGGTGTGGAACTGTCCCTGGGAACCGGTGATTCCCTGGACGATCACACGCGTTTGCTCGTTGACGATGATGGCCATGACCCTGCTACGCCCCCTTGCCGTAAGCTGCGGCAACGGCCGCCCTGGCCGCCTCGCCCATGTCGGTGTACGCCTGGATGCCGTTCTCCGCCAGGATCTCGCGGCCGCGCACGTCGTTGGTCCCCACCATGCGCACGACCAGCGGCACGTCGATGCCCTTGGCCTTCTTCACCTGCACGATGGCCTCCGCCACCAGGTCGCACCGGGTGATGCCACCGAAGATGTTGACGAAGATCGCCTTGGGCCGGGTGCCCAGGAGGGCGTCGAACGCCTGGGCGGTGGGCTCGACGCCCGAACCGCCGCCCGCGTCCAGGAAGTTGGCCGGGCGCCCGCCGTAGTAGGCCAGCGTGTCGAGGGTGCCCATCGCCATCCCGGCGCCGTTGGCCATGACGGCGATGTCCCCGTCCAGCTGCACGAAGGCGAGACCGATGGCGCGCACCTTCTGCTCCAGATCGGTCCCCTCCTGGACCCGGGGGAACTCGGGATGACGGAAGAGTGCGTCGTCCTCCACGTTGAACCGGCCGTCAGCCGCGATGAGCCGCGTGCCGCCGTCAGTGAGGGCGAGCGGATTGATCTCCACCAGCTCCGCGTCGTACTTGCGGAACGCCTGGTAGAGGCCCAGCAGGATCTGCGCGAACTGCTGCGCGAGGTCGCCGGTGAGGCCGATCTTGCGGGCGATCTCCCGGGCCTGGAACGGCAGGAGCCCGGTCAGGATGTCCACATGGGAGAAGACGATCTTGTCGTGCGGCACGGACTCGATCTCCACACCGCCGTAGGCTGAGGCCATGATCAGCGGCTTCCGGGCCATGCCGTCGAGGGAGATGGAGACGTAATACTCTTTCTCGATCTTGATCTGCGGGTCCACCAGCACCTTGTCCACGGTGTACCCTTTGAGGTTCATGCCCAGGATCTCGGCTGCCCGCGCCCGGGCCTCCTCAGGCGTGTTGGCCAGTTTGATGCCGCCGGCCTTGCCTCTGCCCCCCACCAGGACCTGCGCCTTCACCGCGCACGGGCCGATCTTGCGTGCGGCCTCTTCGACTTCCTCAGGCGTGGTGCAGAGAATGCCGTTGCCCGTCGGAATCCCGTGCTCGGCGAACATCCGCTTGGCCAAGTACTCGTAGAGCTTCATCCGCACACCCCCATATGCTGACAGTCACGTCCCCAAAATGACTGGCCACCTGAGAATTTTATCACAGAACCGAGGCTTTTGGGAATCGTTCTGTCAACAAGAGGGGCGTAACCGGCCCGAGACCGTCGCCCGGAATGGCGTGTACCCTCAGCCCGTGGCCCCCGGCCGGCGTTGGCATGGGTGTCCCGGTCCCGTTGAGGGCGACCGGGCCGGTGCCATTCGGGAAGCGGTCGGGCCGGACGGACGCCGGCACCGCCGCGAGGATGCCCGGGACCCCCTCGGTGCGCCCTCCCGGGGCCTGGTCAGCCGCCGCGACGGAGCCCTTCCACCGCGCCCCGCCCGGTAAGAGAACGTCGGCGGGCCGCCCGGGCGCCAGTCGCGCCGGGCTGACCCGCAGGGTGGGGCTCGTGCAGCGCCCCCCGCCCAGAAGGAGGACGTCTGGCAGGCCCGTGGGAATGCCCCGGCGGCCCGTGCGGCACCCGGGGAAAATATGGGGCTGGATTTCCCCCTATTTTCCGGCGGGTAGGGGGCCCAGGTTCCCTATATCCGTCTCCCGAAGCGTTCGGCACCGCCCTGAATCGACAGGCTTCTACGCGTTTGTCGCCCAGATCGACGGCAATCGACAGACAGAACCCCTCCGAAGCCGCCTTCGGAGGGGGGGAAACGGGGGTAACGGGGTGATAGGGGGAAGAAATTCCCCCTATCGCGCCCAAAATACGGGTCCTATTTTCCCTGTATTTTTCTGGCAGTCCGTGGGCTGTGCCGCTGCCCCCCGTCCCCGTTCGCGGTCAAGGAGGTCGCGGGGCGCCAGACGCTTGCGCCGCAGGCCAGCAGCCACTCCCGTCCGGGACGCCATCAGGCTCGCGCCCGGCCCGCTGTCAGCTCCCGGCAGCGGGCCGCCACCGCCGCAGGTTCCACCTGCACCCGAGCGACGCCTTCCGCCATCGCCGCCGCAGCCACCGCCGCCGCTACGGCCGGGGCAACCCGGGGGTCCAGCGGCCGCGGGAGGATATAGTCCGGCGTGAGCTCCTCCGGAGCGACCAGGCCGGCGATGGCGTCCACGGCCGCCCGCTTCATGCCCTCGGTGATGGCCCGGGCCCGCACGTCCAGCGCGCCCCGGAACAGCCCGGGGAAGGCGAGCACGTTGTTGAGCTGGTTGGGGTAGTCGGAGCGGCCGGTGCCCACCACGGCGGCACCCGCTGCCCTGGCCTCCTCAGGCCAGATGGACGGGTCGGGGTTCGAGCAGGCGAAGATAATGGGGTCCCGCCTCATGGCCCGCACCATCTCCGGGGTGGTGGTGCCGCCTCGCGCCAGCCCGATGGCCACGTCCGCCCCCACCAGGGCCTCCGCCAGCCCGCCCCGCAGCTTGCGGGGGTTGGTCCGCCTGGCCAGTTCCTCCTTGTACCGGTTCATCCCCTCCGGCCGCCCGGGCCAGAGGATGCCCCGGGAGTCCACCAGCGTGAGGTCCGTCACGCCCATGTCCAGGAGCAGCCCCGCCACGGCCAGCCCGCCGGCCCCGGCGCCCTCCACGACCACGCGGACCTCGTCCAGGCGCTTCCCGACCAGCTTCAGTGCGTTGCGCAGACCGGCGGCAACCACGATGGCAGTGCCGTGCTGGTCGTCGTGGAAGACCGGGACGTCCAGCTGCTCCCGCAGACGCCGCTCCACCTCGAAGCACCGGGGCGCGGCGATGTCCTCCAGGTTGATCCCGCCAAAAGTCGGCGCCACGAGGCGAACGGCCCGGACGATCTCCTCCACTTCCTGCGTGGCCAGCACCAGCGGCACGGCGTCGACCCCGGCGAAGGCCTTGAAGAGCAGCGCCTTGCCCTCCATCACCGGCAAGGCGGCCTCCGGGCCGATGTTGCCCAGGCCCAGCACGGCGCTACCGTCCGAGACCACGGCCACCAGATTGCCGCGGGCGGTGTACCGGTAGACCTCCTCGGGGTTGGCGGCGATGGCGCGGCATGGCTCGGCGACACCGGGCGAGTAGGCGAGGGAGAGATCCTCCTGGGTGCGCAGCGGCACCTTCGCCGCCACGGCCAGCTTCCCCTGGTTCACCTCGTGCAGCCGCAGGGCGGCGGTCCGTGCGGATTCCCTTGTGTCCATTTGGGTGAATCCCCCTTATCCTCTTCAATCTGACCAGTAGCATGTCCGCACGGGCAGCCGGATGCGCGCAAAGCCGCCCCGGGGCCTGTGCGGCCCAGCGGGGCGGCTGCCTCGCAGCACATTCCAGGCGTCTGCGGGGGCAATGGTCACCCCCGGTGGCACGGGTTTGGCCAGGCACCAGCCCGGGGCGCCCACACCACCCCCGGCGGCACCGATGCGGCCAGGCGCCGGCCCGGGGCGCCTACGCGGCGGCGCCGGGCGGTCACGGAACCGGCAGCTGATCACTCGCTGGCGATGGGCGGCTTGGGCTTCACCATGGCGTCGGGCTTCACCCACTGGGACTGGCCGGCGAAGTACTGATCGCCACCGAAGGCGTCGTTGATGCAGATGGTGGGGAAGTCCTTGACCTTCAGACGGCGGATGGCCTCGGTCCCGAGGTCCTCGTAGGCGATGACCTCCGACTCCTCCACGGTGCGGGCCAGCAGTGCGCCCGCGCCGCCGGTGGAGACCAGATAGGCCGCCCCGTACTCCACCAGCGCCCTCTTCACCGGATCGCTACGGTAGCCCTTGCCGATGACCAGCTTCACACCCTGCTGGAGCAGGTCGGGCGTGTACTTGTCCATCCGGTAGGAGGTGGTGGGGCCGGCCGAGCCGATCACCTGGCCCGGCTTGGGCGGGGTGGGCCCCACGTAGTAGATCACGGCGCCACGGGGATCAAAGGGCAGCGGCCGACCCACGGCCAGGTCCTCCAGCATGCGCTTGTGCGCCGCGTCCCGGGCGGTGTAGATATAGCCCGTGATGAGCACCTCGTCACCGGCCCGGATCTGCCGGACCTGCTCATCCGTGATCGGCGTGGTGACGTGCAGGCGGGCCATCAGAGGATCACCTCCTTGTGCCGGTGGCTGTGGCACTCGATGTTCACGGCCACAGGCAGGGCGGTGATGTGGCAACCCATCACCTCGACATGCACCGCCAGTGCGGTGACCGTGCCGCCCAGTCCCATGGGGCCGACGCCCAGCTTGTTGATCTCCTCCAGCAGCTCCCGCTCCCGGGCGGCCCAGACGGGGTTGGGGTTCGGCGCCCCGACCTCCCGGAGCAGCGCCTTCTTGGCCAGGAGCGCGCACTTGTCGAAGTTGCCGCCGATGCCGACGCCGACGATCAGGGGCGGGCAGGCGTTGGGCCCGGCCGCCGCCACCGTCTCGACGATGAACTGCTTCGCCCCCTCCCAGCCGGCCGACGGCGGAAGCATGCGGAGCTGGCTCATGTTCTCCGAGCCGCCGCCCTTGGCGTCGACGGTAATCTTCAGCCGGTCGCCTGGCACGATGTCGATGTAGATCATCGCCGGGGTGTTGTTGCGGGTGTTCAC
>Ga0134102_1000824_pt1 | contig 31986 bp, 29 predicted proteins | sample 13_3_2metaG_FD_94447 | JGI IMG/M metagenome (GOLD analysis project Ga0134102, IMG submission 94447) | Switchgrass degrading microbial communities from high solid loading bioreactors in New Hampshire, USA - 13_49_3.3_201_A3 metaG | ecosystem: Engineered > Bioreactor > Semi-continuous > Anaerobic...
ATCATACAAATCACTCCTGTCTATGTTTTCTCGTCAATTACATTTTACAGTTTGATTTGTATGATGGGAAGAGGCAATTTGCTTCTTCCTTTATTTTTGCCAATAAAAATTATACTCTAAGATGAAAAAATAGTTTTAAATCATATTGAAATTTTGAATATCCCTGCCATATATAAAACTAAGGTCAGACTAATCATTTATTAGTATGACCTTAGTTTTATATCAATTTTTCCCGTCCAAAGCGCTGTCCCTGGGTTCCCCCTTATATTTTATTAACAATTCTCTCAACTGGCTGGCCTGCTCCGCTTCTCTTTCAGCAAATTTTTTAAAAACTGAACTAATCTCTCCTTCTTTAATTCTCTTTGAGTACATTTCAAAATCTCTTACGGCTTCCTGTGTGTTCAACCATGCTCTTTCAAGACAATCAATTGCATCCATTGTCCATTCACCTCCATATATTTATTTTTCGTTAATTATATTATTTTATTCAAAAAAAGGCCGGCTCCAACGGCCGACCTCTCTACTTATGTCCTTAATCCAAATAATCCTTAAGTTTTTTGCTTCTGCTTGGATGTCGCAGCTTTCTCAAAGCTTTTGCTTCTATTTGTCTTATTCTTTCACGGGTAACATTAAATTCTTTACCAACCTCTTCAAGAGTTCTGGCTCTTCCGTCATCAAGTCCGAAACGAAGCCTTAACACTTTTTCCTCTCTTGGAGTCAATGTATCCAAAACATCAATAAGCTGTTCTTTTAATAAAGTAAATGAAGCAGCTTCTGCCGGAGCCGGTGCATCGTCGTCAGGTATAAAGTCCCCTAAATGACTGTCTTCCTCTTCTCCTATCGGTGTTTCCAAAGAAACAGGCTCCTGAGCAATTTTCATGATTTCTCTGACCTTTTCAACCGACATATTCATTTCTTTTGCAATTTCTTCTGCCTGTGGTTCCCTGCCAAGTTCCTGCAAAAGTTGTCTGGATACTCTGATTAGCTTATTAATGGTTTCAACCATGTGTACAGGAATTCTGATTGTCCTTGCCTGATCCGCAATTGCTCTTGTAATTGCCTGACGTATCCACCATGTAGCATAGGTACTAAATTTAAAGCCTTTTCTATAATCAAACTTCTCAACTGCTTTTATAAGTCCTAGATTTCCCTCCTGAATCAAATCCAAAAACAACATACCGCGTCCTACATATCTTTTAGCGATACTTACAACTAATCTCAAATTTGCTTCTGCAAGACGCTTTTTGGCACTCTGGTCTCCTTTTTCCATCCTAAGCGCCAACTCAATTTCTTCTTCAGGTGTAAGCAGGGGGACCTTTCCAATTTCTTTTAAATACATTCTAACAGGATCATCTATACTTATTCCTTCCGGAATGCTTAAATCAAGATCTTCTTCTATTGCCTGTATATCTTCCAATTCCGGCTCTATATCTCCGATAATATCGATACCCATATGTTCAATCGTCTCGTATACCTTTTCTATTTGATCAGGCTCGAGCTCTATTCCTTCAAGGGTATCCATTATTTCTTTGTATGTGAGCATTCCTTTACTTTTTCCCCTGTCAAGAAGATCCTTTACAGCTGCCTTTTTCACTTCATTACCACTCATATTTAGTCCCTCCTTCCTGCATTACGGTTTTTTGTTTCTGTATTCCTGCAACAGTGTATTTAATTTTTCAACATTCCCTTCTTCTAAAGTAGCTTTAATCTTAGACATCTGTCTTTCCTTTTTTATGGTATTAATAAGGTCAGTTACCGCTTTCGAATTATTCTCAAAGTTTGCATCTTCATGTAATATAGATGTTACTATACCGGTCTCTTCCGGTGGAAACATATATATGATTTTAACGGCATCAATATTATCATCATTCTCCCTTGCATTATATATTATTTCTGCAAGTCTCTTATGTATGTCATTGGAATAATCCTCCGGCCTTATTACCATTTTAACCTTATTAAAGACAGCCTTATCATAACATATAAGATTAAGCAGCAACTTTTCTGCTTTTATTAACCGGTTATTCTCTTTTGTTATCGATTTTACATAACTGTTGCTTTGACCACTGACTTTAATAGTGCTTTTTATAGTTTGAACCGGTACCTTTGATTTTGTCCTGTTCTTATATAATATTTTCCTTACTTCAGATAATATGGACTCTTCCGAGATTCCGGTATCTCTGGAAACCTTCTGAATATATGCATCTCTTTCTACGGTATTTTCTATATCAGCAAATACTTTTGCCATTTCATTGACAAAATCGATTTTCTGCTGTATATCATTAATATCATACTTTTGCCTGAGTAAATTTGCCTTATACTCGATACAATTCTCTGCTTCCCTAATCAGCTTATGAAATCTTTCTACACCCTTTTTTTTAATAAATTCATCAGGGTCCTTTGCGTCCTTTATCGTTAATACTTTTACTCTGCACCCTGCACCAGACAATACATCAATGCCTCTTAAGGTTGCAGCCTGACCTGCCTGATCTCCATCATATGAAAGGATCACTTCGTTGCAGTACCTTTTAATAATACGTGCCTGCTCTTCCGTTAATGCTGTCCCTAATGAAGCTACGGTATTTATTATTCCATTTTGATGAAGAGATATAACATCCATATACCCCTCAACAACAATTAATTGACCGGTACGAGCATTTTTGGCAAAATTTAAGCCATATAAATTTCTGCTCTTATTAAATAATACCGTTTCAGGTGAATTCAGGTACTTTGGCAATGAATCGTCAAGTACTCTCCCTCCAAAGCCAACAACTCTTCCTCGGACATCTATAATCGGGAAAATAATCCTTTCTCTGAATCTGTCATAACATCCTCTGACATCGTGCTTTACGACTAAACCGGATTCAATAATATCTTCAAGCTTATTTCCCTTTTCCAGCAAATAATTCATTAATTCATCTCTGGAATCTGGTGCATATCCTATACCAAAATTAACTACGGTTTTTTGATTTATTTTTCTTGAACGCAAATATTCCCTTGCTTGCTTTCCTTCCGGTGAGTTAAGCTTTTGGAAAAAAAAACGCGCAGCTTCTACGTTTAATTTAAGAATAATCTCTTTTTTTTCAAAAATTTTAGACTCATTGCTATTATAGTTACCTTCCGGCAACTCTATTCTTGCCCTTTCAGCAAGCAGCTTTACAGCTTCAATAAAATCCAGGTTTTCAATCTTCATAATAAAGCTTATAACCGTACCGCCTTCTCCACAGCCAAAGCAATGGAACAGCTGCTTGTCCGGAGACACAGAAAAAGAAGGAGTTTTTTCTTTATGAAATGGGCATAAACCCATTAAAGTACCCCCGCTTCTTTTCAGCTTAACATATTCTGATACAACCTCCACAATATCATTGCTGCTGCTCACTTCCTGGATTACTTCTTCAGGATAAAACTGAGCCATTGCATCCGCCTCAATTCAAGGAAATCATTACCTAACACCATTGCTTTTTACATGACTTATTTTATTCGACACAAGCTTCAAAATTCCTTCTTTTTTTTACAAATAAATTATTTAAAGCTTGTGCAAAGAATACCTTTAAATATTTATAGCCAGTATTTACATTATTATACATCATAGCTATTATACCCTTTTATTTTCTCCATGATTCAGGGATAAAAATCTCATAAAATTTGTTAACAGCATATCGATCCGTCATTCCTGCGATATAATCACATACAATTCTGTCGGTATCTTCCTTATCAAGCATCATGCTATACTGCTCAGGCATATTTTCCGGATGTTTTGTGAAAAAATAATATAATTCGGCTACAATATTTTGAGCCTTCTGTTCTTCATTCTTTGCCGCCGAACCGATATAGACATTTTCAAACATAAAATTCCGAAGCTCCAGGGTTGCATTTAATATTTCCTCACTCATTGAAATACCAGGTTTATCAGCAGATTGTCGTATGATATCCGTAATCATTGTATTGATTCTTTTTGAATGGGTATCACCGAGAATACGAATACATTCTGCAGGTATGCTGTCACTGCTGATTACTTTCCCTCTGATGGCATCATCAATGTCATGATTAATATATGCAATTCTGTCCGCATATTTTATAATTTGTCCTTCTAATGTTTCAGCCATATTATCTCCCGTATGGTTAAGGATTCCGTCTCTTACCTCCCATGTTAAATTAATACCCTTTCCGTCTTCCAAATAATCAACAACTCGCAAGCTTTGTTCATAATGCTTGAATCCATGGGGGCATATTTGATTCAAAACATATTCACCTGCATGGCCAAAAGGTGTATGTCCCAAATCATGTCCCAAGGCAATTGCCTCCGTCAGGTCCTCATTTAAACGCAATCCTCTGGCTATGGTCCTTGCTATCTGTGCTACTTCGAGAGTATGTGTAAGCCTTGTTCTGTAATGGTCACCTTCCGGGCTGATAAATACCTGGGTTTTATGCTTTAATCTTCTGAATGACTTTGAATGAATAATCCGGTCACGGTCTCTTTGAAAGTCTGTCCTTATTTCACATTTTTCTTCCTCTCTCTTTCTTCCCTTTGACCGTGAGCTTAACTGAGCATAAGGTGACAGAAATTGCTCTTCAAATTTTTCAGTCATTTCACGTACATTCACCCATACCGCCCCTTTTGCAGTTATAAATGACTCTCTTATTAAATATATACTACAAAAAAAATTTATTTCCTTCTTTTTTAAGAGTCCTATTTTATTTAGTAGACATAATATGTTGTTTGCAACAAAAAAAGAACCTGATTAATCAGGTTCTTTTTGCAATTATTTATTATTTCTGTCCAAGGTCGCTTGAACCTTTCATTTCATTTACTCTTGCCTGAGCAGCAGCCAATCTTGCAATTGGCACTCTGAATGGTGAACAAGATACATAGTTTAATCCAACTCTATGACAGAACTCAACAGATGAAGGATCTCCACCATGTTCTCCGCAAATACCAAGTTTAATATCCGGTCTTGTAGATCGACCTAACTTAGCAGCCATTTCTACAAGCTTACCTACACCATTTTGGTCAAGCTTAGCAAATGGATCGGATTCAAATATCTTCTTATCATAATAATCATTTAAGAATTTACCGGCATCATCTCTTGAGAAACCATATGTCATCTGAGTTAAATCATTTGTTCCAAAGGAGAAGAATTCCGCTTCTTTTGCTATTTCATCGGCAGTAACTGCTGCTCTTGGAATCTCAATCATAGTACCTACTTTGTATTCAAGATTAACTCCTGCTTCTTTAATAATGCTGTCGGCAGTCTTAACTACTACTTCTTTAACATATTTTAATTCTTTTACATCGCCTACAAGTGGAATCATAATTTCAGGAATTACGTTCATTCCTTCTTTATTCACATTGATAGCAGCTTCAATAACCGCTCTTGTCTGCATTTCTGCTATTTCAGGGTAGGATACTGCCAGACGGCATCCTCTGTGACCCATCATTGGATTGAATTCCTGAAGCCCTTTAACGGTTTCTTTTAAATCTTCAAAGCTTATTCCCATTTCCTTAGCCAATTCAGCGATATCTTCATCTTCATGAGGCAAGAATTCATGAAGCGGAGGATCCAGGAATCTTATGGTAACAGGAAGGCCCTTCATTTCTCTGAATAAGCCCTCAAAGTCTCCTCTTTGCATTGGAAGAAGCTTATCAAGAGCTTTTCTTCTTTGCTCTTCAGTTTTTGCAACAATCATTTCACGAACTGCAGGTATTCTGTCTTCATCAAAGAACATATGCTCCGTACGGCAGAGGCCAATACCTTCTGCACCGAAATGGAATGCAGTTTTTGCATCTCTTGGAGTATCAGCATTTGCTCTTACTTTTAATGTTCTTACTTCGTCAGCCCATCCCATGAAAGTAGCAAAATCTCCTGTTAATTGAGCTTCCTGTGTAGCAACTGCTTCACCATATACATTACCGGTGCTGCCGTCTAATGAAATATAATCTCCTTCATTAAATCTTACACCGTCTTTTGTTACAAAATACTTTTCTTCTTCATTAATCTTAATATCACTACAACCTGCAACACAGCAAGTACCCATTCCTCTTGCAACAACCGCTGCGTGAGAAGTCATACCGCCTCTGCCTGTTAAAATACCTTCTGCCGCAACCATACCTTCAATATCTTCAGGTGAGGTTTCCAATCGAACAAGAACTACTTTATTGCCGGCCTCAGCTGCTGCCTTGGCTTCCTCTGCAGTAAAGTAAACTTTACCACAGGCAGCTCCGGGAGATGCAGGAAGTCCTTTTGCAATAACCTTTGCCTTCTTTAATGCACTTGGTTCAAAGGTCGGATGTAATAATGCATCTAATTGCTTTGGATCAACCTTTAATAAAGCTTCTTCTTTTGTAATCATACCTTCATTCACAAGGTCAACTGCAATCTTAAGCGCTGCAGCTGCAGTTCTCTTACCGTTTCTGGTCTGAAGCATATAGAGCTTGCCTTTTTCGATGGTAAACTCCATATCCTGCATATCTTTATAATGATCCTCAAGCTTTTTCGCAATTTCAACGAACTGATTGTATACGTCAGGCATTACTTCCTGTAATTGAGAAATAGGCTGTGGAGTTCTGATACCTGCAACAACATCTTCACCCTGTGCATTCATTAAGAACTCACCATAGAGCACTTTTTCACCGGTGGACGGATTTCTTGTAAATGCAACGCCTGTTCCCGAATCATTGCCCATGTTACCGAATACCATGGCCTGTACGTTAACAGCAGTACCCCAGTCACTTGGAATATCATTCATTCTTCTATATACAATAGCTCTTGGATTGTCCCATGAACGGAAAACAGCCTTAACAGCTTCAATTAACTGTTCTTTTGGATCTTGTGGAAAATCAAATCCTTTTTCGTCTTTAAACAATTTCTTAAATCTTACAACCAATTCTTTTAAATCATTGGCATCTAATTCTGTATCAAGGGTTACACCCTTTTCTTCTTTCATCTCATCAATTAATTTTTCAAATTTAGGCTTAGGAACTTCCATTACTACATCAGAAAACATCTGAATAAATCTTCTGTAGCTGTCATAAGCAAATCTTTCATTGTTTGTAAGTTTTGCAAGTCCTACAACAACTTCATCATTCAGACCTAAATTAAGAATGGTATCCATCATACCAGGCATGGATGCTCTTGCACCGGATCTAACAGATACAAGGAACGGATTGTTAACATCTCCAAATTTCTTTCCCACGATTTTTTCTGTTTCAGCAAGTTTTTCTTCGATTTGTGCCAGAATATCATCACCGATAACTTTGCCGTCTTCATAATACCTTGTACAAGCCTCTGTGGTTACTGTAAAACCTTGTGGAACCGGAAAACCAAGTCTTGTCATTTCTGCAAGATTGGCACCTTTACCACCTAACAAGTTTCTCATGCTTGCGTCACCTTCGCTAAAAAGGTAAACATACTTTTTGCTCATGTGTTTTTCTACCTCCTATATAGTTGTTATTTATGTATATTAAATTTATATCAAGATGGGAGTTGATGTACAACAACACATCTTTTTATCGCATTGCGGTTAATATTATATCATATTATTAAAATTTTTCACTACTTTTTTTATGTTTTAAAAAAATTTTTAAATCCTGCTATATATTCTTTTTTTCACTTTTCAATTCAAGTATGCTTTTCAGATATTTTAATGATTTTACTTCCCGACCGATATGGGTAAGTATGAAATCCTTAATTACGATATTTAATTCAGAGAGAACCTTCTGGGATACCATAAATGAAAATATCTTATTGGAAGGACTATATATTATATATCTCATAGCATTCCGTGCTCCTTCGCTGATTTCAATGCTACCTCTATTGTTAACATTCCCTTTACAATGTATACAAACCAAGCCTCCTGATTTGCTGTTAAAATACTTCAGGCTTTCCGTCGATCCGCAATCAGAACAATTAATCAGATTGGGTGCATATCCTATTAGGCTCATTAACCTCAGCTCATACACTATTTTTAATAACATGGGGTCTTTATCGGTGTCGGACAATAAATACAAAGTATTTAACAATAAGTTCAGGACCTTTTGATTTGGATAGCTTTCTTCGATTACTTCCGATGTCAGCTCCACAAAGTATGTAGCATAGGATAATTTTTCTATGCTTGTTCTGATATTATAAAAATTATTGATAACCTGACTCTGACTGATTCTATAAATATCCTTTCCCTTATACAGCACGAAATCACTGTAGCACAAGAACTGGGTTCCTGATATAAGTCTGCTGCGCGGGCTCCTGACCCCTCTTGCAGACGCCTGTATCTTGCCGTTATGGCGTGTAAATATGGTGAATATTTTATCTGCTTCCCCCACATTAACCTCTTTTATTATAAGACCCTGTGTTTTTAAAATACTCATACTGAACCTTCCTGTATATTTCTATTATCAACAAAAAAATAGGACATAAGATGTCCTTATTCTAAACCCTGACCGTTAATCTGAGGAGTTTGGCTTTGTTCCCCTTCATCATCATTTGCTTTGAATCTTTCTATTTCCTTATACAAAAGATAGGCATCTATGTTACCGGTGTTTTCAAACGCTTTCCATGTAAAATTCCGCAGCATTTCCATAAGTCCCCCTCTTATTAGTTTAGAAAATTACATAACTCCAAATCAGAAACGATTTATGCAAATTTCCCGATTATGTAATATTAGGGTTTCCTCATTAACAGGGTAATATACCAGGAAAAGATTATTCATAACCGAAGTTCCTGATGTAATAATCACTGTTTCTCCAGTCTTTCTTTACCTTTACCCATAACTGCATGTACACCTTTGAACCAAGTAACCGCTCTATTTCCATTCTTGCCATGCTGCCGATTTTTTTAAGCATATCTCCCCTTTTACCTATTATTATACCTTTATGGGAATCTTTTTCACAATATATATTTGCCAAAATTTCAACAAGCTGTTTTTCGTTCTTTTCCTTCATAGACATAACTTCTACCGCAATTCCATGAGGAACCTCTTTTTCAAGCAATTGAAGCGCCTTTTCACGAATAATTTCTGCAACAATCTGCTTTTCGGGCTGATCGGTAATCATATCGTCAGGAAAGTATTGGGGACCCTCAGGAAGATACTTCTTTATTTCATCTATAACCTCCCTTATACCGTCATAATTTATGGCGGATATAGGTATCACTTCATGAAATTCATACAATTCGGTATATTGCTTAATTAAAGGCAAAATCAAATCCTTTCTGACCAAGTCAATCTTGTTAATTATCAAAATTACAGGCGTATGGATTCCCTCAAAACTTTCAATAATGCTTTTATCTATCTCGGTAACAGGCTCATCGGCTTGCACCACAAACAGTATTACATCTACTTCCTCCAGAGATTCCCTTGCAACCCTTACCATATACTCACCCAGCTTGCTTTTCGGTTTGTGAATTCCCGGAGTATCCATAAACACAATTTGACAATCCTTCTCTGTTAAAATTGCCGTAATTTTATTTCTGGTCGTTTGAGGCTTTTCAGACATAATGGCTATTTTTTCACCAATCATGCTGTTTAATAAAGTCGACTTACCTACATTAGGTCTCCCTACTATTGTAACAAAACCTGAACGAAATGCTTTATTCATTCTTCACTCTCCTTTGTAACCATTAGCGATTCTTTATAGAATGTATGAGGCAATAAATCCCGTAAATCAAATGACTGAATATTATTATTCCTGTCACCCAGTATTACCTTGATATCAGGTGAAAATTCTGCCATAACCTGACGGCAAATACCGCAAGGAAAGGTTAGCCCTTCATTATCCCCGCAAACTGCAATCGCTTCAAATTCAGTTTCTCCTTCAGAGACAGCCTTATACACCGCTGTCCTTTCGGCACAGCAAGTTGCTCCGTAGGTAGCATTTTCAATATTGCAGCCGGTAAAAACCTTCCCGCTTTTTGTTAATAATGCCGCACCCACTCTAAACCTTGAATAAGGTGCGTAAGCCCTTTCTCTTGCTTTTGAAGCTATGTCAAATAACTCCCTCTCATTCATTTTGCCGCATGCCTCCTTTACAACAACCTTAAACTAAACAAGAAGACAGTTACTGCTATTCCCAGCAGTGCACCCAAAAATATCTGCAGCATACTGTGAATCTTACCTTCTACTCTGCTCTGCGCCACAAGAAAACTCAAAACAAGCGACAGTGCCGTAATCATTGCATTTTCTGTGATAAAGCAAATACTTGTTGTTATTGCAAATGCCAGCGCAGCATGTCCGCTGACAACGCCTCCGCGCAGAGGTGTACCCTTTCCAAATCGCGCTTTAATCATAAAAACAAGAATTAATACTATTAAAACACTGATAAATGAAATGTGCAAGGGTGTCTGACGAACTTTTATAAAAACATTGATTTTACTTCCTATGATGTTCGGATTACTAAAAAAAAGAATATACCCAACAATCACAGCATTTACCGCCGCAATTAAAACAGCACCTGCTGCAACATCTTTGGCTATTTTGGCAAGCGGGTGATAATTCTCCGACACCAAATCCACCACTTTTTCTATTGCCGTATTAATCATTTCAGCCACAAAAACAATTGTAATGGTCAATATCAAAAGCAGTAATTCTATTTTTGTAAAATCATAAAACAAGCTCAGGAATAAAACTCCCAGTGCTGCAAAACAATGAATCTTTAAATTTCTCTGTGTCTTAATGCCGTATATAATTCCATTTATGGCATAATTAAAGCTTTCGATAATATTTCTCGATTTCATCTTGTTAAACCTAATTCCTCCAGTACAGCTTCTTCCCTGCTTCTCATAACTTCTCTGTCATGTTCATTTTCGTGGTCGTACCCAAATAAATGAAACATGGAATGTGCCGTTAAAAATCCGACTTCCCTTTCAAAGGAATGCCCATACTCCTCTGCCTGCTCCTTTGCTCTTTCCAATGAAATAACGATATCTCCCAACAACAGCACTTCATCGTCATAATTGTAATCACCCACTTCATATTCCGCAATCAACTGATGATTTTCATCAAATTCCAGCATGGGAAACGATAAAACATCGGTAACCATATCCTTATCTCTATACTCACGGTTAATCTCCCGTATTTGCTCATTATCCACTAATGTAACACTAATCTCGACAGGCTTCTGAAACTTTTCAAGGGATATGGCTGCAAGTACTACAGCCTTAATCATCTTTTCCAGTTTATCATCGACTGCTATCCGGCTTTGACTGTTCTCTATAATCAACTCCACCTTCTCCATGCTTCATACTCCTTTCAATGTCATCCTTTATATCCGGGTACTGTATTCTTTCATGAAAGAAACCGCTTAAAACTCTCAGAAAAGCCTTTGCAATAGTATCCAAATCCTTTAATGTCAAATCACATAAATCCAATTGACCGTCTTCCAGCTTATCCCTTATGGTCTTCCTCACCATTCCCTCAACTTTACCTTCCGTTCGGTCAGTCATTGAACGAACCACCGCTTCAACACAATCAGCAAGCATTACTACAGCAGATTCCTTAGTCTGCGGCTTGGGCCCGTCATATCGGAAATCATCAGGATTCACCGACTGTGCGGAATCATCTTGTACGGCTTTGTGATAAAAATAAGCAACCAACGTGGTCCCATGATGTTCTCTGATGATGTTGCGAATCACCATAGGAAGCTTATATGCTTTGGCAATCTCTTCACCGTCTTTTGGATGGGAAGTAATAACAAGGGTACTTAAATTAGCGGTCATTCTGTCATGGGGATTGTCATTAAACTGATTTTCCTTAAAAAAGTACGGTCTCTTAAGCTTTCCGATATCATGATAATATGCAGCCACCCTTGCCAGCAAAGCATTGCCGCCTATAGCTTCCGTAGCCGCCTCTGCAAGATTGCCAACCATCAGGCTGTGGTGATAAGTTCCCGGTGCCTCCATAAGCAGTCTTTTGATTAATGGCTGGTTGGGATTGGACAATTCCAGCAGCTTCAGAGGAGTAATAATATTAAAGGTGGCTTCCAGAAACGGTAGAATTCCTATTGTAATAATACTGGACAAAATTCCGTTTGCCAATCCGTGCAAACTATTGCCAAGTACATTATTGATATCGCTATTGTTAATAAAGCCGAAGCTGAAAATCAGCAGGACATTCACCAATCCTATAATAAAACCCGAAAGCATTAATCTGTTGCGTTGCTGCGCCTTATGGACAGTAAGCGATGCAGTAATACTGCTGATCATTGAAATAAATATAAAATTTATATCACCTTTCGAAAGTATTCCAATTAAAATACTCAAAACAAATCCGGTTACCATTGCCAACTTAGTATCTATCAACAGCGTAATAAGCATTGGTGCAACCGATATAGGCAGAAGATATAATGAAAATTCTTTCACTTGATTCAGTACAGGAAAAATAGCGCTGGATAGCAGCATTGAAGATACGATAATTAGTCCCAGCAAAATCAAATCCCTGCTGCTATTTAACATCCTTGGTTCAAAATAATAGATATATAAAAACAAAATACCATATAACAGCAGCACTATAAGAAAGCTGCCAAAGTAATATCTGAAATCCGAGCTCTGTTTTCCTCTTACCAAACCTAATTCATTTAGCATGGATATATGCTCGGGTTTAAGCCTTTCACCCTTTCCTACAATCTTTTCCCCCTTCTTATAAACCCTGGCATCCACACTGTTTCGTGCTTTCTCACGTAAAAGCTCGGTTTCTTCCTCATTAAAAAACTTATTAGGTTCTATAACATTTGTAATGATATTATAGGATAAATCCCTCAATTCATCTCTTTGTTCCAATCTGCTGATGATATCCCTTGCATTGCTTAATGTTTCTTCTAATTGATTTTCCTCAACACCCTTATCCATAATCTGGCTAACGGTATTCTGAATATTAACTTGTACCTGGGATATCTCGTTATCTTTCATGGTAATCAAAGAGGACAGATTTGTATCGGTTAATTTCATATTTACAGTCTGCTTTAGCTTGTCCAGCTTTTCCTGGTTGCTAAGTTCAGACAGTTCCCTTATTTCAATGACTGTAGAAATAAGCTCCGATACTTTTTGCTGGCATCGCAATGTTGTTGTCTTTAGTATATCGTATTGAGGTGAAACTTTCTGTTCTTCCTCATATTTTAAACGTTCAGTGGTATATTTATCAACAATGTCTCTCGGAGCAATGACATCTATGGGAGAAACATCATCAACCTTAAGGTCATATCTTTCAGGAACCGCTCCGTTAATAATGGTAAAAAAGGTAATTGCAAAACAAGCCACACTGATTAACACTTTATGAAGAAGGATAGAATTCATAAAGCTTAAGTTAATATTCAGGTTTTTTCTTATTACAGGTATCATAAAAAACCTCCAATAATTTTAAAAAACTTTTCTCTTGTTTGCTTCCCGTTCCGCATCAAATTTCTCATATGCCTTAATAATTTTTTGAACCAGAGGATGTCTTACAACATCACGTTCGGTTAAGTTAGAAAATGCAATCCCGTCAATATTCTTCAGAACCTTGATAGCTTCTTTAAGCCCTGACTTTTTGCCGGTTGGCAGGTCTATCTGCGTAATATCACCGGTAATTACCGCTCTTGAACCAAATCCGATACGGGTTAAAAACATCTTCATTTGTTCCGGTGTAGTGTTTTGTGCTTCATCCAGAATAATATAAGAATCATCCAATGTTCTTCCTCTCATATAAGCAAGAGGTGCTACTTCAATCATTCCTCTTTCCAGATACTTCTGATATGTCTCCATGCCCAGCATATCATAAAGAGCGTCATGCAGTGGCCTTAGATAAGGGTCAATCTTATTATGCAAATCCCCGGGCAAAAATCCTAATTTTTCACCGGCCTCCACAGCGGGTCTTGTCAGTATTATACGATTAATCTCTTTGTTTCTGAATGCAGTTACTGCCATGGCAACTGCCAGATATGTCTTTCCTGTTCCTGCCGGACCTACACCAAAGGTAATGACATTATTTTTTATGGCATCCACATATTTTTTCTGACCAAGTGTTTTGGTCTTAATTGGCTTGCCTCTTGAAGTTACACATATACAATCCTCTCCGAGAGTGTTTATTTTATCCTCCAGCCCGTCATCAACAAGCGAAATAATATATCTTACATTTTGTTCATTGATGCTTTCTCCTCTTGTAGAAAGATGAATAAGACTTTTCAACACTTTGTAAGCCTTTTCAACACCGTCTTCTTCACCAATGGCTTTCAGTTCGGTATCTCGGTTGATAATTTTTACATCATACGCATTTTCTATAATCCTGATATTTTCATCAAAGCTGCCAAAAACATTAATAATCTGCTCAATTCTGTCAACTTCCAAAGTTCTTTCTACCGTATCTTTCAATGAATAATCCTCCTCTAATTCTGCGGCAAAATACCGCTTGTTTCTTTCTAAATCCTTTTATCACTCCATAATCTGTTCCTGCACTCCGATTTCTTCCATGCATTCAACAGTATACTTGACCACAACAGTGTTTTCATCCACAAAAATGTGTTCAACATTCTGATTCAATATTTCTATATCGGCTGCAGCCTCTTTGGCAAACTCATCCTGCAGCAATCGGGTTCCTTCTTCAACGGCTTGCTCTACCGGAATCTTCTCTTTCTCAATAACAATCTCTTTATACTGTTCTTGATGAATAGTAATTGGAATAATATAATCCTTTCCAAAACTTAATTCATTATTATATGTAATTTTATCATAATCCTCGTATGGAATACCACTATTTATATATAAATTTATTTTTTGTCCCAAAATTGTAACAGAATATTTCTTTATCTCTCTGCCTGTCGGTATTCTGTTTGTTTTTATCAGCTTCATTTCTTTTGATTTTTCATACCAGGTCCTTGCCTTTACTGAGCCTAAAGAATGAACATACCTGACGCCTTCCACCTTGCTGTCAAGTACACCGCTTATAAGCAATTGACCCTTTGTTACGGTATCTCCTTCCTTTACGGCCGGTTGTCCGTTTTTAACCACCATTTCCTTTATCACTCCGTCTTTGGAGGCAATAATATTGCATGGGATATGGTTTTCAAAAATAGGTGGTGCAAGTCTTCTTTCTTTTATTTCCACATTAACCTTTGTTCCTTTTACATCCAGGCCTATCCATGAAAGACGATTCAACCTGAGCATCATTTCATTCTGAATATTATCCGTGTCTAATCCTGCCTTATATGTTCCGACCTTTAAGCCACATTGCTCAAGATTCTCCATAATTTCTTCCGTACTTATATTTTCATTCCCAGTTATCTCAATGACCCATATAAATGAAGTCATATACCACAGTAAAGCACAAAATAATAAAATCCCTACTATAAAGGTCTTCCGCTTTCTGTACCTGTAAACTACAAAAGGAAGTCCCCTTTTAGTAAGAATTTTTACCCTGCATTTGGTCTTATATGCAATTGGCCTTAACAACCTGAAGCCATTAATACTAATCTTTAATCTCATGGTACATTTACTTAATTTTTTTACATCCCACAAATATATTTGTCTTCTTGAACATATATTTAAGAATCTTTCCAAATAATACCCTTCTACCAGAATAACAACATATCCCTTAATAAAGTTAAATATATTAACCAATAACATCTTGTCACCCCTATGCCGTAAATTCAAGCTTTGCAATATCACCTGAAATGAATACTTCTTCTGCAGTTATGGTCTTAATCTCAAGCTTATGCCCTGTAATTCTTATTAAATGGGTATTGGTATTAATCCGTATGGTCTCCTCCGAATATTCGATAATCCCTTTATAGTTTTCTATCGAAAGGTCTTTATTGCCGATAAATTGAAGCTTCGGAACATCCATTACGATTTCTTCAGGCAGCTCTAATGCTTTTGTTATTTTTTCTTTGATACTTATTTTTTCCTTTGTATCATCCGTGTGTTTTCTTTTTCTTCTCAAGCTGCTGCCTCCTTTGCCCTTATCTATTTAAATTTATGCAAAAGAAAAAGACTTAATGACTATATTCATTAAGCCTTGAACCTGAATTTCCTAAATTAATCAATCTGGATTTTAAATACGACCGGTTTATTACTATGTACTTTAATTGTCTTTATTTCCAATGCTTCCTCCGTACGCTCCCAATAAGGAATCTCATCAAATCCAAGAACTTCCACATTTTTAATGATGCCATGAAAATGTGGCAGTCTGGAAGCATCTCGCTTTGCTAAAGACTTTATCTTCACCTGTCCGTTTTCCGGATAATTCAGAACAGTGGCATACAAATATCCACCCTTGACAGTAAAACGAATATCTTCATGTGTAAATAACTTATCATTGGCATCCGTAAACTGCCCTTCTTCAACCTTAGTACTGCCCTCGCCATAAGTTCTCCATACTTTTGTACCATAGATTGCTTCTCCGTTTACTTTCAGCCAATCCCCGATTTCAAACAGTATGTTTTTATCTTCGTCAGGAATGGTCCCATCTGCCTTTGGTCCTATATTTAAGAGCAAATTACCGTTTTTGCTTACGATATCTACCAAGTCACATAATATGTCCTTCGCCTTTTTATAATCATTATTTTCTGTATAACACCATGAATTCTTTGCAACGGATGTATCCGTCTGCCAATAATATGGCTTCATATCTGAAAACTGCCCTCTTTCAATATCAATAACAGCCGTACCGAACATAAATGCGTCATGCTTATAATTAATAACGACTTCCTCTCCCCACTCCATGGCTCTGTTATAATAGTACGCGGCAAATTTCTTTAGATAAGGCTTAACATTTGCATGCTGAATCCACCAGTCAAAATAAACCAGTTTGGGATGATAGCGGTCTACCAGCTCGCAGCAGCGTAAAAGCCAGTCTTCCATAAATTCTTTTGACGGTGCAGGTTCACTAAATAAATCATGATGATTTGGCTCGGGCATAGCTGGCCAGTAAAAATCCCCACACCTTAAAGGTTCCTTTATATCACTGTCAAATTCCCTGCCATGTCCCATAAAGAACCAATGCTCCACCCTGTGGCTGGATGCGCAGTTTTTAATTCCCCGCTTTTTTAATTCATCAGATAATTCGCCTAAAACGTCTCTCTTCATTGCCATGTCGTAGCTATTATATTTGGATAATTCACTTCTGTACATTTGAAAACCGTCATGATGTTCCGCCACCGGGACGACATATTTTGCTCCCACCTTTTCAAACAAATCCGCCCACTCTGCCGGATTGAATTTTTCAGCTTTAAACATTGGAATAAAATCCTTATATCCGAATTCCTTATGAAGGCCGTATGTTTTTATGTGATGATTAAATTCCCTTGAACCTTGAATATACATATTTCTTGGATACCACTCACCGCCAAAAGCAGGAACCGAATATACACCCCAATGAATAAAAATGCCGAACTTGGCATTCCTGTACCATTCCGGTACCCGGTATTGGGACAAAGAATCCCACGTATCCTTGTACTTGCCGTTTTCAATTACTTTATCAATTTCTTTTAAATATAATTGTCTGTCCATATTGCTCCTCCTTTTATATTGTGTGTGAATATTTATTTTTTTGTAAAAACTCTTTTTTCGAATATAATATATAGATAAAATTTCTACATTTCTCTCCTTTTTCGTTTTTCCAATAACCTTTGACTTCATTATATCAGTGCAATTACTAAAAACCCATGCCATTTTAAGAGAAAAACATAGACTTTTTTATATAGAATTTAAAAACATCATCTATTACTCAACCATGTTTTTAATAGGATTGAATACCGGCAGGTTACCAAAGCCATAAAACCTATATGCTGTTTCTCCTAAAAACATTTTTTTCTCTTTTTCATTTAATTCATTTGATTTTAAAATAAAGTCATATGACATTTTATAGGTTATGGCTGTCATGGTACGCGGGTAATCGCTCCCCCACATCAGCTTTTCCATACCACATATATCCGCAGCCTCTTTAATTGCTTTTATTGCCCCCTTATACGGATAAAATTCATGATGAAACATCCATGTAATCCCACCGCTTTCTATATAAACATTTTTGTATCTCGCAAGGCGAATTTGTTCTTTCCAGTTGTTTGTTGTAACCATGCCAAAATGGCCAATTGCCACTTTTAGATTAGGAAATTGCTCTATCATCTCGCGCATGCTTGCCGCCTGCAAGTCTCCATCTGCCAAATCAATCGATAAGAATTTATTCTCTTTCTCAATCCTTTCAAAAACAGAAGAAAGCTTTGTCAAATCCTTATTTTCAAGTCTGCCTGCACATATTTTGACTCCATCAAAACCTTTTGTTACAAGATTCCCTTCTTCCTCATATAGGCTGCATATTTTAAATCTATCATGATATTTCTCTTTTACTTTTAATAAATACTCGTTTTGATTGCCGTCAATATACTCCTGTGTAACGACTGCCCCGGCAACACAAGCATAATCCATATTAGAAATAAGAATTTCAGCCGTATTTCTGTTGTCAATCATATAAGGAGGCAACATCTGGCGAATTTCTCCTCCAAAATTACTTCTACCACCTCCGATTCCATAAACTCGTTTTCCATGAACGATACCATTCTGAGATTCCCAAAGATGAACATGGGCATCAATAATCATGCTATAACACCATCCCTCTAGAACTCTATTAATACTTTTGCCAAGCTGCCATCATTATTCGCAAGCGCCTTAAATGCAGCATCGGATTTGTCTATTGGATACACCGCACTTACCATCTTCATCAAATCCATTCCCCCTTTATTCATTACATCTATAAGTTCCTCAAAATCTTTTTTAAAACTGTTTCTGCTTCCAAAAATATTAAGTTCCTTTTTTAAAATGACCGAATGATTAAATGTTGTATCCTTCTTCCCGTTCCCAATCAAGACAACTTTTCCCGCAAAGCAGACATTCTCAATGCTATCTAAAAATGTCTGCGAAAGACCGCAAGCTTCAATAACTACATCAAATCCATTTCCGTCCGTAATACTTTCAGTGGCATCATTGATACAGGTATCCCCAACATTGATAACTCCGTCAGCTCCATACCCTTTTGCAAGCTCTAAACGTTTATTCAAAAGATCCGCTACATATACCCTTGCACCGGTAAGCTTTGCACAAATCAACGCAAAAATACCGATTGGCCCTGCACCTATAACAAGAACCTTATCTGTGCTTTTTATTTCCGTCCTTGAAATTGCATGCCAACTAATGGCAAAAGGTTCAATTAATGCCAACTCTTTGGCACTTAATCCTTTACCGTCATAAATCTTTTCAATTGGCATTGCGACATATTCACATAATGCTCCGTCACGCTGAACACCCATTGTTTGATTATCCGTACAGCAATTGACGAAACCTCTCTGACAAGAATAACATTTGCCACAGTTAAAATAAGGATTTGCTGTAACAATCATACCTCTTTTTAGTCCTAAATTATTTTCCGGAACTTCTATAATTTCAGCGGAAAACTCATGCCCTGGAATACGCGGATAGGTTGTAAAAGGCTGATTCCCGGTATAACTTGCTACATCTGCACCACAAATCCCCACATATTTAATCTTAAGCAATGCTTCACCAGGCTTTGTCTCAGGCATAGGCACTTCTTTTATTTCAATCTTACCAGGCTTGCTTATAAAAGTTGCTTTCACCGCTCATGCCCCCATTTCCACATATTTTTCATTCCAGATAACCGCAGTCTTAAGGGGTGCCCCTTTTGAATAAATCTTATTGATGTAAGCATCCATGGGGTCCTTTATAAACTCATCTTTGTCCATAAGCTCAACAATTTCATCATAACTACTTTCACAAAGCAGTTGAATTGCCTTTTCCATATGATCCTGCCTGAAATTGATGGAACCAAAAATGAGATGGTTTTTAAATCCAAAGGACATGCTGTCAAATGCAACTTTGGGACCTAATGAAAAACTATTATATATTCCGTTACATCCTAACACACCATGTTCAAATGCAATTCGATGTTCCAATTCTGAGCCGGAGACGCCTATGAACACTCCTGCATTGCCTTCCAAATGCTCCCTTATTGCCTGCGCCAGTTCTTCTTCAGTAGAAAAAGCATTTTGAACATATTTTCCCGGTGCCTTTTGAAGTGCAAAATGAACTTTATGTGACGTTTGATCCGAACGACCTACAAATACAATATTTGCATTAGGATATTTTTTCTTAATCAGCTCCCCGATAAACATACCGGTTGTACCCAGCCCGAATATGACGGTTTTATTAAATAAATTCTCTCTTGCAAGCCTTCTTGCCGTGACCTCATCACACTTATTTTTTGCCATTTCCACCCGAAACATATGGGCTTCGCCCAAATCCTCCATTCGTTCAAGCTGAAAAAGCATACAAGCATATGGGTCTGCAAACACAAGCCTTTTGGCAATAGAAAGGGGTATTTTGCCGCCATTCGTATACTTTTCAGGTATCATCAGCAGCATATCCGGATGATAGTAGTTCATATCAGCAAACAATCCGTCAGCACCATCGCATCCATATTCAAAATAATTCTCATCATCGGTAAAGCGTGTTGGATCGTATGAATCACCACCTCTTATTAATACAATGGCAAATCGATTCTGTGAAGGTACCCATACCACTCCTTCATGTCCGTTAATTAAACGATTTGTTCCTTTGGGAAATTTGGAACCCAACTGTCCGCGTTTCCCCATTTTCATCAATTCATAGTCCGTTCCGCAAAAACCTGCCATAACAGTTTCCGCCAGTATTCCTTCCTTTGCTTCTTCCTGTCTCAGCCTTTTGCGTTTCGGATTCATTAACTCAACCTCCCCGTACATAAGGGGTTTGTCAATGCTGTTTTGAAAATATGTCCCTTTCACAATCATCTTAATAATCACCTGCCCATCGTTTTTTCTTTTTTAAGCCACTCCTATTTTTAAGTGGAAACGTTTCCACTTAAAGCAAAAAAATTATGTTTGAAGAATTTCATTTTTTAATATAATATTTTTTATACTTCCATTGCCATTATTATTCATTCTTTCATATAAACATTCTGCAGCGCGCTTTCCTATTTCCTCCACCGGTTGGGAAATGACTGTCATAGAATAAGGGTATATATTGATTAATTCCAAATTATCAAAGCCTATCAGGCTTATATCCCTCCCGATTATTAATTTTTCTTCATTTATGGCTTTTATAGCACCTAAGGTCAACTCATAATTGGAAGCGAATATAAGGTCCGGTTTATTCTTCAATATTTTCTTCGTCGCATAATATCCCTGGTCCATATCATATTCACATTCGTATACCTTGTCATTTTCAAGCTTCATGCCATGCTCTTTAAAGGCTTCTATTACGCCTTCCAATCTTTCTTTTGCCGTTGAAATATGCTGCGAACCTGCTAAAACAGCTATGTTTTTATTTCCGTTTTGTATATATTGACTCATTGCCATAAATGTAGCGTATTTATTTTCAACGGTTACGCTATCGAAATCATTACTCTCAAAAACCCGGTCTATTAATACCATCGGTGTATCCTTTATAATGCTTTTTATTTTACTACTATCCCTGCCGGAAGGCATTAGTACAATACCGTCAACCATCTTTTTTACACAAAATTTTAATCGTTCCATCTCTTTTTCAGCGCTGCCGCCGCAATCACAAACAATAACGCTGTATCCGTATGCCTCTAAGAAATGCTCTATGCTTTCAATAATCCGCATACTAAAAATATTCGCAAGCCGAGGAACAACAATTGCAACCATCATGCTCTTTTTGGTTTTCATACTTCTGGCTATAGGATTTACCGTAAAATGAAGTTCGTTTATTGCCTGCTCAATTTTCTTCTTATTAGACTCCGTTACATTGTATCCGTTAATATATCTGGAAACGGTGCCCAAGCCTACACCGGCACGTTTTGCTACATCCTTGATATTTGCCATATTCCACCTCATTGAAACGTTTCCACCTAATTATACAATTTTATACTAACCTTGTCAAATTAATTTCCGGTTTATTATTCATCTATTTTATCATTTCGTATAAATTTCAAATATTTATCAATGTTTTGTTCCATTTTATTATGGCCTGGTTTATAATAAACCTTTTCTTTTAAATGCTCCGGCAGATACTGTTGCTTTACATAATTATTAGGGTAATTATGAGGGTATTTGTATTCGTTTCCTCTCCCCAGCTTTGCCGCACCTTCATAGTGGGCATCCTTAAGATGCGCGGGAATATCTCCACTGCCGAACTTTTCTATATCATTTAATGCACTATCAATAGCATTTATCACGGAATTTGATTTAGGTGCAGTAGCTAATACCAGTGTAGCTTGTGCAAGATTAATTCTGGCTTCCGGCAATCCTACCTGCAAAGCCGCATCGATACAACTTTTTACGATTGTTATGGCTGTAGGATATGCAAGACCAATATCTTCTGACGCAATAACCAGCAGTCTTCTGCAAATAGATTGAATATCCCCCGCAGCTATCAGTCTGGCAAGATAGTGCATGGCAGCATCAGGGTCACTGCCCCTTATGGACTTTTGAAATGCACTTAACACATCATAGTGATTATCACCGTCTTTATCGTAATTCATTGCTTTCTTTTGCGTGCATTCTTCAACCAGCTCAGGTGTAATAACAATTCTTTTGTCTGTACCGATATTTATGGAATATATCATCAATTCCAGTGTATTAATGGCTTTCCTTAAATCTCCATTGCTAACAGCTGCCATAAACGAAAGAACATCATCAGTGCATTCGATTTGAACTCCGGGCAAATCCTGCCGAACAATATTTAAGGCCCTTTTTAAGGCCGTAACAATATTTTCTATGCTCAAAGGCTTGAATTCAAATACCGTGGATCTGCTTAATATTGCATTATATATGTAAAAGTAGGGATTTTCCGTCGTACTGGCAATCAATGTTATCTGGCCATTCTCAATGAATTCCAGCAGCGACTGCTGCTGCTTCTTGTTGAAATTCTGAATCTCATCAAGATATAATAGTACACCGTTCATGGTTAAAAGGCTGTCCAAATCATTAATGATATTTTTTATATCACTTACAGAAGCATTGGTTGCATTAAGCTTATACAGCTTTTTATTGGTCAACTTAGCTGCAATATTCGCTACGGTAGTCTTACCGGTACCCGGAGGACCATAAAAAATCATATTTGTAATATTGCCTGAAGACAGGATTCGATTCAGGATTTTCCCTTTTCCTAATAAATGCTCCTGCCCCACGACATGCTCCAGTGTATCCGGACGTATTCGATCCGCCAAAGGCTGATTATGCATAAGATCACTCCAAAACTGCTATATATTTTTATGTAATTACAAAATACAAGGGTGTCCATACTGTCAATTTAAGTTAACAATATTTACTGTATTACATTGTGGGCAACCACAGGTCACCTCTACAAGAATGACGTAGCCAGCAATACAACAACTGTTTTTATAAGTATCTGTGTATATGGGAGGGGCGGACGATTCTGTCCGCCAGCAATAAAAATTATTTCATATCATGATAATTTTATTAAGTTGAAAGATTCTGACTCCAAATCATGCTCTTCAAATAATTATACTACAATTTTAATGATAATAAAATAAAGGTAAAATCTAAATCTCTTTATAGGCTGATTACAAAAAAACAGCAGTAAATCTTCGCTGTTTTCTACTCCGATTTACTACTGCTTTTGATTATTATTTTTTATTTTTGCCTTTTGATTGCTCAAAAAACCCTTAATCCATCTAAATATAAATGATCCTGAAACTGCCACAAAAATAAATGAAATTACTATGGATATCAAAGATACTGATATATCATTCGTCTTGTTTGAGGCAGAAACATATCCAAGATGTAAATAATCTCTTTTGCTTACCGATTCGCTATGCGATACAATCTTCATTTAATCATTCCTCCTTTTTTATTGAAATGGTATCAACTTACTGAGATAAAATCCAAAACATCTCTAAAATGGATTGTTTTATATCATTACAGTTATAAGCATTAGAATTTAACTTCTTGCTTAAATGATATGTTTCACCTCTACATACTCCCAAACACCAATACTTAACCGGACAATTATAACAAGCACTATTCTTGTTTTCTATCGATGTTTGCTTTCTATACTCTTTGATAAATGCCGAATGTAACCAACTCTTTTCAAAGTCAAACTTATCATCTTTTATATCCGCTATTTTAAATTCAGGATTTGCCATATTAATACATGGATAAATTTCTCCATTTGAATCGATTAATAACGTTTCAAGTCCGGTACCACAGGATTGTCTTTTTGTTGAATATCGGCATGTATCAGCCAAAATTGAATAACAATCTCTTCCCATCAGTTTTTTTATCTTTGGATTTTTATGAAGCATACTTGTTACATTTTCTATAATCTCTTGCATACCAACAGGCTCTAACTTACCTGAATCGCCACTTCCCAACCGTTTCAGCGGTATGAATCTTGCCTCATTTACACCTAAAGAAAAAGCCAAATTATAATAATCATTCAAAAAATGCAGGTTACCTCGATGACAAACTAAACTTAAAATGGTATAAACATCATTTTTAACAAGCTTATCAATATTCTGCATAACTTTATCAAACATCCCGGCACCACGTATCATATCATTTAAATATGCATTATGCCCATCTAATGAAATTTGCACTTCTAACTTCAACTTTTTTGCCAATATAATAAACTCATCATCTATATAAGTTCCATTGGTTGAGACAATAACAGACAATCCCATATCTACCGCAGCTTCACAAACTTTTTTTAATTTTTGCGAAACAAGAAGTGGCTCTCCTCCTAAAATCGTAAGAGTAGCTTTTTTATAACTGAATGCTCTTATTTTCTTTAATAGCTCAATCATTAATTCAGCGGATATTTCATCATCTCTATTATTGCTGTTAGAATTATAACACATAGGACAGTGAAGATTACAACTTGAAGTAATGTTTAATGCTATATTTTGTATAGGAATAAATTGATTTTTTCTATAATCATTTATTTTCTCTGTTGTATTATTAAATGTTATAACATTATTATTGAGACATTTAATGATTTGTTTTTTATTCGATTTCCACCGGAGTTCACAACAAATAATACTATTTACCGTTCTCATTCCATCCAGTAAATTAATAAACTCATATAATTCAGAATCTACTACCATCCAAAACGGAATATCTCTCCATATAAGTAGATATTTATCCCCTCTAAGTTCAATATAATCTGCTTTTTTTATTGCATATTTTTTCTCATAAAATATGTTTGTTGGTTTAATGCCGAATGTTTTTATTAAATCCCACAAAATTTATCCCCCTGAAATAATTACTACACCTTATTTCCTTATAATCAACTTCATTCATATCTTTGGTTTGCTGATCATAAAACATATTCCACAGATTACCGACACCATAATTAGGATACCAGCAGAAGTAATAAATAACTTCTCAGAAAATATTGTCGATGTGTCATTTGCAATTAATACAAACATCCATTTAATTGGCAAATAAATAAATATCGATACAATCAAGGAAAGAATTGCATTAAATTTAATTCTATATAATCCCTCTTTTATCCAGTCTATTTCTTTCATAAATGGTACCAGGTCATCATTAATAGGCCAAAGGCTTATTCCGTATATTATAAAAGCTGCAATTGACATTAATATTATGAAAACACAAATTGAAATCCACTTCATAATTCTATTAACATTAAACTGCATATAAATGATCCTCTTCAAAAATATAGTATTTTATAAATATAGTACCATATTATACCACAATGTGCAATTATTAATTAAAATTCTTCAAAACTTGCCATATTGATTGCTTACAAAAAAGGCTGCTTCTCCATAGGATATTTCCTATTTTGAAACAACCTTATACTTTACAATATATCCTTTATTAATATAACGGATACTTGCTGCATAGGGCAGCAACTCTGCTTCTTACTTCATCCTGTTTATTATCAAAATCGGTAATTGTCATTTTAATTAATTTAGCAATTTCCTGCATGTCGTCTTCCTTCATTCCCCTTGAAGTTACAGCCGGTGTTCCTATTCTTATACCGCTGGTTGTAAAAGGACTTTCAGGGTCATTGGGAATTGTATTTTTATTGACCGTAATGCCTACCTCATCAAGCATCTTCTCGGCAACTTTGCCGGTTACCTTCATGTTTCTCAGGTCAACCAGCATTAAATGGTTATCCGTTCCACCTGATACCAGATTGAAGCCTTCATGAATAAGGGCTTGTGAAAGTGCAGCCGCATTCTTGACAATTTGTTGCTGGTACTGCTTAAATTCATCACTTAAGGCTTCCTTGAAACATACTGCTTTTGCAGCAATGATGTGCATCAAAGGACCACCCTGCATTCCCGGGAATACCGCTTTATCAATTGTCTTTGCATATTCTGCCTTGCACAAAATCATACCGCCTCTTGGACCTCTAAGGGTTTTATGGGTAGTTGTTGTAACAAAATCAGCATATGGAACAGGACTGGGATGCAAACCTGCAGCTACCAAACCGGCAATATGGGCGATATCTACCATGAGATATGCACCAACTTCTTTCGCAATCTCAGAAAAAGCTTTAAAGTCAATAATTCTTGGATATGCACTTGCACCTGCAACAATCATTTTGGGCTTGTGCTCCAGTGCCAGTTTTCTTACTTCATCATAATTAATGGTATGGGTATTATCATCCACACCATAAGGAATGACATTAAAATATGAACCTGAAATATTAACAGGACTTCCATGGCTCAGGTGTCCGCCATGGGCAAGATTCATGCCAAGTATCGTGTCACCGGGCTTTAGCATTGCAAAATATACGGCAGTATTTGCCTGTGCTCCGGAATGAGGTTGAACATTAGCATGGTCGGCACCGAAAATTTGCTTCGCTCTCTCTATTGCAAGTCTTTCGACAATATCCACGCACTCACAGCCTCCGTAATACCTTTTCCCAGGGTATCCTTCAGCATATTTATTGGTTAATGGTGTACCCATTGCCTCCATTACTGCGGGGCTTACAAAGTTTTCAGAAGCAATCAGCTCTATTTTGCTTCTCTGGCGATTGACTTCCATCTCGATGGCCTGTGCAACTTCAGGGTCAATCTTTTTTATCTCCTGTGTACTGTACATTTTAAACATCCTTTCTAATATTTAAATATAAACGTAAATTGGTTACACTAATTTTATCATGTATTTTAATTAGTAACTTTTAGTAATAATATATTGTATATTATACTTATAAAATTTTTGTTTTACAAGTCCCGCCCCATATCTTTTTTAGGAGGTGTTTATTTGAATCAGGAGACTAACAATAAGAGTATCATCAGGGTTGCTATGCTGGCAGGCAAAATCATGCTTGAAAACGGCGCAGAAACGTATCGGGTAGAAGATACCATGGAGCGAATATGTTATATAAGTGGTATTCTGAGTGCTGATACTTATGCTACACCGACCGGAATATTCCTTTCGGTAAGAACAGATACCTATGACTATTCGACCTCCATTAAGCGTGTCCATACGAGGACTACCGATTTATATAAAGTGAATATGGTGAATGATGTATCCAGAAAATTGGTCAGCAAGGAAATAAGCTTATCAGAAGCATTGGACATTCTTGAAAATCTGGACGAAAAGAATACATTGCCTCCGTTTTTATCCGTCAGCTCTGCAGGCATTTGCTCGGGAATCTTTGCCTTATTGTCAGGCGGTTCATTAACCGATGGTATAATAACAGCCTTTTCAGGTGCTCTGATTCAATTTATATCGCTTTTTACTTCTGCCAGAAATATATCTTTTTTTCTTGGAAATATGATGGCCGGTGCAGTGGCTGCAGTTATTGGCATAATATTTTCTATCATTTTTAAAATAGGGAATCTCGACAAAATAATTATCGGCTCAATTATTCCTCTCCTTCCGGGCCTGGCAATTACCAGCGCAATACGTGATACTATCTACGGAGACCTTGTTTCCGGCACCGTAAGAGGGGTTGAAGCAATACTGATTGCTGTTTCCATTGCTTCAGGTGTAGGAATCATCTTAAGAACCTGGTTTATTATTACAGGAGGTCTATGATAATGCTAAGTAAAGTAATGTTTGCCTACTTTGCTACTGTTTTTTTTGCTATCTCCATTAATACACCCAAAAAATCAATTTATTTTACAGGCATTAATGGTGCAGTTGGATGGCTCATATACTTTCTGTTCAGTTATTATCTTGGAGCCGATGTCTTAGGCAGTTTTGTAGGAGCGCTGGTTGTAGCTCTGCTCAGTGAATATTCTGCAAGAAAATTTAAAATGCCTGCAACAGTATTCTTAACTTCAGGTATTATACCATTAGTTCCCGGAGCAGGTTTATATTATACCATGCTGGAATTGGTTCAAAATAATTACGAAAATGCTATTAATACAGGAATTAAAACCATTTTTATATCAGGCTCCATTGCTGTGGCCATCGCTATAAGTTCTTCTATTTTTAAAAGGCAATCAAAAAGCTCTTTTAATAAAAATACTAACAGTTGATTTTAACTTAAAAGTACTCTATAATTAAAATTAAAGGATAGTTTGCCTTAAACCGGATTACATATGATGTAATTTTCGTAAATTCTATACTAAACAATCATGAGTTAAGGGGGAAGCCTCCATGAAGATATACCATAATCCATATTTCACCCTTTACAATGAAGATAATAAACTATTAATCGAAGTACATAAACCAGGATATAATCTTAAGAATTTCAATCAAATCATTGTGGACATGCCTGTTATTAAAGTTACTAATTTTATTTCACTGAAGAACGCGCTCGCAAATGCAGCAAATATGAAAATTCATATTGGCTACATTAAACCTAAATTTGAAGTTATCATATCAAGTGATGAACTGGAGGCCAAAATCAAGCTTAATATATCTGAGGCTGAATACGAACGAGATAAAGCTTTTATCACTTCACAAATTATTCCTGAACTGATTAAGAACGGTGTTAAAGAAGGCTTCCTGTATGAAACCATTTCTTCTAATATTCCTGTTCAAAAAGAAATCGTTGTCGCAAAAGGACAACTGCCGGTTGATGGTAGGGACGCACAAATAAGATATTATAACATTGAAGAGAAAAAGCCTGTGGTTCGAAATGACGGCTCTGTTAATTATTATGAACTCAATCTTATTGATAACGTAAAAGCCGGTGATTGGCTGGGTGAAAAGATACTCCCCACAGAAGGTATTCCCGGAAGAACCGTTACAGGGAAAATTATCCCGCCAAAAAGAGGACGGGATATGCAGTTAAAATATGATAAAAAAACTATAAAAGAAGTAAAATCAGATGATAAAATTACTCTATATGCATTAATAGACGGAGCCGTAAAAATTGTGAACGGAAAAATTACGATTCAAAATCACCTTATTATTGAAGGTGATGTAGGGTATGACACAGGAAACATTAATTTTGAAGGTTCCATTACCATTAACGGTACTGTAAAAGACGGCTTCTCTGTTGTTGCTAAAGATGACATATCCATTCTCTCTCCAATGGGAATAGGTGCGGTCTCAAAGATTGTCTCCAAAGAAGGAAGTATCTACATTAAAGGGGGTATTTACGGCAAAACAATAGCTTCCATCGAAGCAGGCAAGGATGTTTTCGTAAAATACTGCAATGAATGTAAAATTACCGCAGGCGATACCATTCATATAGGTTTTTATTCTCTCGACTGTATTCTTAATGCAAGAAAAATCGTAACCGACCCTGAAAACGGAAAAATTATCGGCGGTACTGCAAATGCAAAAATCCAGATTATATCCGCTACCATAGGAAACAAGCTTGAGAAACGTACTAATATAAATGTTGAAGGATTTAACAGGCTTGAAATAAAAAAGCAGCTTGATGATTCCCTTGAAAAGCTTGATAGGCTGGTTCGATCAGGAGAAAGAATAAGGAAACACTTGGAAATCTATGAAAACAGTCTGCCTGGTGCTGAATATGGCAATATTAAGGAATATAATGCTTTTCTTGAAAAGTATCAGTCAGTTGTTGACCAAATAAATGAGGTAAATCAGGAAGTTAAGTACCTGCAAAAAATTCTTCAAACGAAAGGTGAAGGTGAAGTGGATATTTTAAAATCTGCTTACCCCAGAACCTTTATAAAGATAAAACAACTGGAAAAGAAAATCTTTTCTCTGATATATGGCAAGTTTTATGCTATAGGCAATGAATTACTCCACGATTAAGGAGTTGAATACTATGACAAACGATAAAAACACTGACAAAATCTATAAATACGAAGTACTACTGCAAGCTATTGATTTTTTTTCTCAAAAGTTTACGATTCAAGAACTGGCTGAAAATGCTTTTATTTTTGTCAATAAATTATTGCCTTTTAATTCGTCTGTTCTTTTTATCAAAGAGAATGATTTATTTGTTCAAAAGAATACAAGAAATTATCATTTTTCCGGGTACACCATTCCGAACAGTAAATCACTGCAGAGTATAGCAACCTATGTTGGCAATATACTTGTTTCTTCGTTTGATAACTTTTTTAATAAAGAAGATATTATTCAATTCAATATTAAAATAGTAATTCCTCTGATTATTTATGATAAACTTTATGGTTTCATTCTATCCGATGGAAAAACAACCAATGAATTTGATGAAGATGATCTGAAAATATTAAATGCTTTCATGCGAATAGTGAATAACTCTCTTGAAAATATAGCATTTTTCAATGAACTCCAGCAAACGAACAAGAAGCTGGATAAAAAAATATTTGACCTTTTTAGTGTATATCAGTCTTCAAAATTGCTTTTTTCTCAACTGGATCTTGATAGCTTGTATTCATTAGCGGTGGATATATTTAGTGAAGTTACTTCCAGCAAAGTAACCTCGTTCGGTCTATATGATGAAATCAGTCAAAAAATACTGATAAAAGGATACAAAAACGTATCTTCATTCAGCAAGTATTATGATGAGTTTGAATTAAATGATTTAAACTACAATGCATCAAAGATTGTTCTGCATATAAAGAGAGACAATAAAATTATCAAAAAGTTATTTAAGAATTCTCATAAATTTGAACACTTAGAGGCTGAATATATTGTCTTAATTATAAAAGACCAAACCATCACAGGCTTTGTAACACTAAGCAAAACGACCAATGAAACAACCCTTGACGACTCTATCTTTGAGCTTGTAGAATCCCTTGCAACTTCCACATGTATAGCGCTGTCCAACGCATTGCTGTTCCGGGAGGTAAACAGGCAAAAGGCATTGGCCGAATATAAGTTTCAAACACTTTATAAGTTAAATAAACTTATAAAAAATATAAACAGCTGCACAAATCTTAAGGAGTTATGCCAGATTACTATTCAGACGCTTCATATAGCATTTGGTATAAAAAAAGCACTGATTGCACTTAATGATAATGATGAATTCCTGATATTTAACCATATTGGTTTTGAAAAGCCAGACAATAAATTAGCTATCAACAGTTCCTGGAACAAGTTGTCTGAGGAAGGAATCATATATAAACATTCTTCATCATTCAATCACGAATATTTCTCCGGAGAGTTTCTCAATAGCATTGGTGAAAGCAATTGCCTGGTTATATCTGCTATTAAAAATACCCAGGTGTTAATCAATGAAAATAGCATACTTGGATATATCATTGTCTTTCAAACTTCTGAGAGCTTAAAGGAAGAAGAAATATTATTAATCGATACCATCTCCAATAATATTGGAGCAGTAATTAAGCATTTAAAAACAATGGAAAGCATTAAATTAAATTATGTTGTTAATCAACGTGAAGCTTTTCTCAGTGAATTAAAAACTAAGCTTTATAACCAAAATAATTATTATATCCCTGTGTATATATATTATAAAAAAATCCTTCAATTGCCTTTTGTGCAGACTGAACTTACTGATTATAAGGAATACGAGCATTATTATGTCAACGCCGGAATATTTTTGACCGAATCGCCGGTTGAAAATTGACCCAAATCGACGGTCATTAATCATCGGATTTTTGATAGCTGAGCTCCTTTTGTACCGCATTATCCAATATTGGGAT
>Ga0134102_1000908_pt1 | contig 29535 bp, 31 predicted proteins | sample 13_3_2metaG_FD_94447 | JGI IMG/M metagenome (GOLD analysis project Ga0134102, IMG submission 94447) | Switchgrass degrading microbial communities from high solid loading bioreactors in New Hampshire, USA - 13_49_3.3_201_A3 metaG | ecosystem: Engineered > Bioreactor > Semi-continuous > Anaerobic...
GAACAAACAGACGAACAAGGCTTCAAGCATAGCGTTTTCACACTGGGCGAAGGCTAGCGTGCCATACCTAAGCGCAAGCATTAGGCCGGTAACATATGCACTCAGAGGTCTCTTAAATGGTAACATTCTTTGGGCCGTCTCATCGCTTCCGCCCCGATCTGCTTGACACTGACGGGGCCAGGAAAAGAGAAGGACACCAACCCAATCTGTCGTATATAATTGATACAGACCGTCGATAATCATCTCAATCAGTTCTCGAGACAATCACTCTTATTGCTCGAAGTTTTCGGGCTCTCTTCTAGACCTGCATCCTTAGACGCACCGTTTCACATAGATTAGACTTCGTGTAATTATGGCATGGTTTGCAGCCTGGTTGACATCTAGAGAACGGCGTCTGCTGTTCTTGCATAGGTCATTGGGTTGCGTTGCTCTAGCCTCTCATTTTCAATCTCCGGACTATGTCAGGTGCCTATGGCTAGGGCGTTTATCGACATTTCTGTTTGGTAGCGCAGGGATTGAACCACTGGCTGCCTCGCGGTTTAGCGGAGAAGAGGAGGAGAGGCAACGATGCCCGAGTACTATGTTAACAAGGCTGCATTGCCGACTGGGGAGCATCAGGTGCACAGGGCCGGGTGTGAGCATCTGGCTCCAGAGGGAAACAGAATCTATCTTGGGTCGTTTGATAACCATAATAGTGCGGTTGCGCAGGCTAAGAGATACTACGCTCAGGTGACTGCTTGCCAGGAATGCACGAAAGACGGCTAGATAAGTGAATGACTCAGTGTGCCCATCGTTTGGCTTGTCTGGGGCGGTTGTAGTCTACCGACGTGAAGGCAGACAGTGACCAAGCTAGGGGTCTGGAATTCGCTTATCCGGACTCACCATGTTCCCTGCTAGCGGTACGGGGAGGTGCGATCCTCCCCGTTTTCTTGGTACGAGGCAGTGTGATTTGATGATACATACGCATCGGAGTGGTTGAAGATGACGAGTCCTTTCAGACCAGGTCGAGAGCGTGCCTTATCAGTTCCCTGTCAGCAGTAGAGAACGTCGAAATGCCGCTGGAATATAGCGGAGTGCCCGCTGCTGCACGTAGAAAGCGGGCTGTCGAAGTCCTTGGGAGGAGCTGGCCCATCAAGAGTAGACTGTAATTGGTGTTTGGTTGTCTGCTGACCATACCAGTCAGCAGACACGCCTAGAGATGCTTTCTTGCCTACTGGGCACGGGGTCGGGTCATTCGGCCCTTACCAGACCGAGCTCCTGGAGAAAGCCGACTGCTTCTTGAACGTCTTTGTCAGTAATCTCCCAACCGAAACTATTTGCTTCCCCTGCAAGGTCCGTTGGTGTCATGGGCTTGTTGTACTCGTTGAGAATCCAAACGGCTTTGGCCGCAACAGAAAGTTGGTAGTAGTTAACGTGGCATGTAGTTTAAACCGAGATTAAGCATATAGTCCAGGAAAAAGCCGCGTTTTTGAATTAGAGTTCTACCAGTGATCGTGCCTCCCGCATGTTTCAGCATAACTAGGAACACATCTTTAGCATTGGGCTTCATTGACACTCACCTCTTTACCATTATCGGCATTGAGGACTTCCTCTACTATATTTCGGATTCGATCATGCAGCTCGGATTCTAGCTTTCGTTTCTCGATCTCATCTTTGTACTCGATAGGGGCATAGAAATCTAAATAGTGATCTTTCTGCGCTTCATCTATAGATCGAAATAGTGTTGATTCTTCATAGAAACTGACAGCATTCTTTCCGTTGCGTCGAACCACTTGGATATTACCTTCCGCCCTTCCAGCTAGTTCTCTAACTGAATCCCACTCAAGCCACTCTCGTATGTGTTTCTTGCTTCCATCAAAATCGTAGAGTCGTTGCAGAAAGCCTATATTGTCTCCAGAGATTCCAAGCGACAAGCCTCGGATGATCATTGCGTCAGTGATTAAGCGAACTCTATGCCTGTAGACTTGAGTAGTCATATAGTACTTTGCAAGGATAAACTGCTCAAGTGAATGAACACCATCCTCAGATACAGCAATTATAGTGTCGTTGTCACTATTCAAGCTCCTATAGGTCGAGATCAGTCTGTCTACATCATAAACTCCATACTTCACTCCGCAGTAGTGCTGCCGGACGTCCCGGACAATAGCCCGACTGTTTGCTCTACAATCTTCTCGCCAAGTAGCTTTTTTAGTTCGTCGGATTGCTGTATCAGGGTCCGAGTCAGGACCTCATGTATTTCCTTGGTGTTACAAGCAGTTCCCCTTTATGAAGCGCTCCTGGATACACCAATGATGCCAGGGCTAACTGCTTTATGCGGCGGAGTCGTTGAAAAGCAGTAGAATTAATCACGTCTACCTCAAGGGAGTTACACCTGATGAACCCGTGAATTGGATCGCGTATCTGTATATCCAAGTCCAGTTTGGACCCCCTTAGCGCGCTTCGCCCGTGTAATCAACTTTCATCGAACAATAGTTCGCCATCAGTGTTTACAAATCCTGCATAAGCTTCTAATGACTCTAGTGTCTCTTTCACTCACGAGTACGAGTCTAGAGTTGATCCCTCTCTCCGAGTCCGGGTGTCCCCTGATGACACTCGGTGGTGGACAGATACACGCAGGTATTCGAGCATAGAATGGAGAAAGTGAAAAACGGGGAGAGAATGAGGCCCGAGACAGGGGATCACGTGCAGTCGGCGAATGAGCACTGGTACTTCAAGGATAGTCGAGTGAGCCGCAGTGCCTCATTGCGTGTTGTGCGCTGTATTGCGTTCCTGGTAGTGTCCACGCGGAGGTGAGTAACCCGTGAGCGAACATGTAGACGAAATCGCAGCTCCTGAATCACATCTGCCACATGGAAGACCCCTGCCGTGGGCTCGGAAACTGGCAGATCTGCTGACACTTTCTCGCTTCTTAGGGGGTATCGCTTTAGCGCTGATGCCCTGGGAGAAAACCGTCAGGTCCTTGGGCAAACTGATTAAGTACAACCTTCTTCTCTGGAGCACAGATGCGGTCGACGGAAGGATCGCTCGTGGTTCAAAAACGCCATCCTCTTGGGTTGGTGAACACGACGCTCAGATAGATTTCGTGTTGACGCTGTGCACTGGCATAGCGCTTGCCCGATCTGGATTTCTGCCCGGCGAGCTCATCGTCGTGTGGCTTGTTGCTTGTCTGATGCTCTATGCTATCAGGCCAGTGGCCACGGTGTTGCTAGCGTTTATGTTTCCAATGCAAATCGCTCTACCTGCCCTAGCGTTTGTCTATGGCTGTCCTGAAGCCAGGCTCTATGTCATCTGGGTGGCAGTAGTTGCCTTCGTCAGTCGAAAAAGGTTGAAGTGGGTCATTGAGGTGTTTATCAATGGGCTTCCGGACCGGCAGCGGGAGTGGGTGTGGTCATGGCTACCTGATTGGCTAAGGCTAACTCCAGAGGAGAGAGAGTCCTTTCAGATGTCGTACACTTCAGACTCCGCACCGCTTCAAGCTAGGGGCACAGGGTTGCCGCACTAGGCTAGGCGGTGCGGCCCGTATATTCGCCCTCCTCATAGCGACTCGCACGGCTACTACCCACATACACATCTATGACCAGTCATCGGCTTATAGGCTGAAACCGGAGGCAGTGCCACACAGATCGGACTGCGATGCTCCTCTTCAGAACGTTAACGGATGGGAACTTCTTGTTTCGCGATCAATTGACTCGCCAACGCCCGAACAAGAGGTATGACACTGTGCCATGGAGAATCTGACGAATCGGGAGAGATGTGGGTATGGCTGACCTGCTTGCACTAAGCCGAAGACCGTTGAAACTATGCCCCACCCGTGTCTGGCGGACGTACACTGGCGGGAAACTCATCGATGAATGGCATGGATATGAGACTGCAGTGGATAGCCACTTCCCGGAGGAGTGGGTGTCCTCACTTATCACGGCATACAATCCTAGCAGCGGCCCTCAAACGCGTGAGGGGCTCAGTCAGCTTGAACATGAAGGCAAGAGGTTATATCTCAAGGACCTGATTGAACGCGACCCGGTTGCTTTTCTCGGCCAAAGACACGTAGATCGCTTTGGGGCTGCTACCGGCGTCTTGGTGAAAATCCTCGACTCAGCCGAGCGGCTTGCTATACAAGTCCACCCAGATAAACCGACCGCTAAAAGGCTCTTTCACTCAGACTATGGCAAGACCGAAGCATGGTACATTCTCGGCGTGCGCACAATTGGGGACGAATCCCCCTATGTTTTGCTTGGCTTCAAACCGGGCATTACCAGGCGTGAGTGGAGACGCTTATTCGAGATTCAAGATATCCCGCAGATGGTAGACGCCCTGCATAAGATCTATGTCAAACCAGGAGACGTGTACCTTGTGGAAGGCGGAGTGCCGCACGCCATCGGGCCGGGATGCTTCTTGGTCGAGATCCAGGAGCCCACTGACTACACCATCAGGACCGAGAGACGGACGCCTGGAGGCCTGGACTTGCAAGACGAGCTGTGCCACCAAGGCCTTGGGTTTGAGAAGATGTTTGACTGCTTCCACTACGAAGGGCTTAGTAGGCAGGAACTACTAGCAAGGTACTGCCTCACTCCCGTAACACCTCCTGTGAATGAGGGTAACTTCAGGCAGACCCTAATCAGTCCTGAGAGAACCTCGGCTTTTTCTATGGATCGCATTGTGGTCACTTCGAAGTTGAGTATCGACGTAGGGCAGAGCTTCTCAAGCCTAATCGTCATCTCAGGCTGCGGCAGGCTCTGCTATGAGAGCGGACGCCTTGACATCTCCCAAGGTGATCAGCTCTTTGTGCCTCATGGCGTGAATGGACTAGTGTGCGAGAACACCGGCGACGCTCATCTGGTCCTCGTCCAGTGTTATCCGCCGACCGAGAAGGAGTGAGAAGCTCGCACAGTTTCAGGGTCGCGGATTACCTCTCTCATCTCCGCCTGTATCCTTTCCAGATCGTTTTCGGATATCTGCCCTAATCGGCTTCTCATGCTGAATAGCTTGTAGAAGGTAGGCATGATCTCTTGCTCTTGTACGTAGCCAAGTCCTATCGCAGTCTCGATGCAGTAGATCAGATCCACAAAAGCCTTTGAGACGTCCCTGTTGATATTGCCGTAAAGGATGCTTCTCACAGACCGCTTCTGCGCCTCCAGCAGCCACGCCTCCTGCTCATCTAGATAGGAGTTGATCTCGTTCAGCTCCTCCGTTGAAAGCGCCCATCCTACCCCGCCGAGGTTCTCCTCGAGGTGTTCGATACTTGAAGGCCCAGTTAGGACGCTCGTGATACCGGGCTGTGCTACTGCCCAAGCAATGGCCATTTGGACAGGAGTCTTCCGGTGCCTTTCCCCCAGCTCTCGGAGTTTTGCCGCAATTCGCAGGCTGAATTTCAGGCGTTCTCTCTGGAACTGAGGATCAAGAGTCCTGATATCCGCCTCCTCAAATCGTGTTCGCTCATCGAGCTTGCCCGTTAGTAGACCTCTGCCGGTCACGCTAAAGCCGATAGCTGCTACGTCGCGTCGCATGCAGAGCGAGAGCAGATCCTTGCTCGACTGTCTTGAGACAGCGCTGAACTCCATGAGCACCGAAAAGACCCTTCCCAGGTCCATGTACTCGACGGTTCTTCGCAGTGGGAGGTGGCCCAATCCATACTTGCGTATCTTACCTTCGTTCACGAGATCCTCCAGAGTCTCGACAGTCTCAAGGACCGGTGTGTCCGGGTCGTCAAAGTGGACACTGTAGATGTCAATCCAGTCGGTACCCAGCCGTTTCAGACTCTCTTCGCATGCAGTTTTCACATAGTCACGCGATAGGCTCGGCTTGATTCCTGACCTGACCCCGACCTTGGTGGATATCAAGACCTCATCGCGGAATGGTTTCACTGCGTCTCCTAGGACGTTCTCCGCATCGCCGTAAGCCTCTGCAGTGTCAAAGAGATTGACACCTAGCTCGTGGGCACGGCGCAGCATAGCCTTGACCTGGCCTACATCTTTGTGACCGTAGGCTCCGCTGAGCGAATAACACCCAACTCCAATGACTGAGATCTTGACTCCCTGGTGAACCCGGTACTCCATAGGCCCCTCCCTCTAGCTATCTCGGCTCGCTTCATCGCCGCGTATATTCTTATGCCCAGATGTGCCCCTCCAGAAGGCCTCCTTGTCGCCATCGATTTCCCCTCGGCCCACTTCTTACCATAATCAGAGTGGCCGGAATAGTCAATCCGGTTTGCGCATTGACCGTGCCTATAGCAAGGGTGTACACAGAAAGGAGCTGGCCGACGTGATCGACCGGTCAGCTCGACCAGGCAGTCTGGATCAGCTTCGCCTACACACGCCATTTCAAAGATCCGATCCACTGTTTCGCGGCTCATGAATGGCGCTAGCTCTGACAAGAGGTGAAGGTCTAGCTCTATACGTTCGCCTTGCTCGGCTTCCGCACCTAGGCGTCCTGCTGGATCTGCCGTTGACGCGGGCGTGCCCTGAGCCACCTTCATACCGACCGTAGGTGTAGGTGCGCCCAGCGGCTCCTCCATATCGGTCATAGGTGCGCCTATCTGTCACTCACACCATATCACATGGAAGGACGCCTTAACCACCTACCGGGAGTTGAATTTGCTAGACTCTCAGTTGAGCCCGGTCGAATACTAAGCTCAAGTCAGGTACTGAGGCCAGACCTGGCAGCCACTTCAAGCCCGGCTGCGGGCAACGCTATGAACCGGCCTCAGGCCTCCGCTCCAAACGGCCGCAACCGTAAGTTGCACGCGGCTTACTTTGCTTTGCGATAGTTACTTTGCCTCGTGACCACTGAGCTCAACCAGCGGCTCATGTTCCGTCAGCCGCAGCTACGGTTCTCGTGTGGTCCGCCCGGAACTCTATCGAGGTCAGGCGTGCGATGATGAGGGCTGCAGCTAAGTATGCAATCCCGCCTGAGAGAAGCACTGCAGAGAACCCGAGGCCAAGCGAGATCAGGGCGCTCAGAATGGAGGCAATGACAGAGGCGCTCCCGTTTGCAGCAAATGCCCAAGGCACAGCTTCAGCACTACTTCGAGATATCACTCCTATCCCGAGAGGAAACGGCATCCCCATTAGAGTGAGAGGAGCCAAAGAGATCAGAGAGATAGCACAGCGTACGCCTATACTCGCGTCGAGAAACCCACGCATAAGAAGCGTTAGCACCTTGGGATAGAAAAGGACTACTAATCCTGTTGCTGCCACCAACAAGGGACGCCTGCTTGCCGGCACCCTCGATGAGAGTGAGCTTCCGATGCCTGTGAATACCAGCATGCCACCTAAGACGATCGAGAACGCCTGAGTGGGATGGTCCAGGAACAGGATGAACTTCTGCATGAGAGGCACCTCGACAAACTGGAAGGCCAATCCCAGCAAGATAAAGTACATCAGTGAAGGCCAGCGCCTTTTCAAGCTCAAGGAGGAGGGTTTTCGCTTCAGTGGGAGCAAGGGCAATAGGATAAACGCCAGTGATGCAAGGAGCGCTACGACTAGATAGACCAGCACTATAAGGAAACCCCCTCCGCCAAAAGGCTGCCATTGCTTGCCCAGGTTCGCAATTGTTGAGGGGATCTGCGACCATCTAAAAAAGTGAAAGAAGAACGGTCGGTCATCTGTCGCAGGACGTATGTCGTAAGTATAAGTTGATAGGATCTCATCTCTCTCGCCTGTTAGCAGACGGGTAAAGAAGTCATAGTAAATAGGCTCGGGAAACCGGCTATACCGATTGGCCTCGCTCCTGTCCATCCCAGGGTAGTATACCAGGTCAAACCTGTTCTCCGATGCAAACTCCCGCAAGCGGTCAAGCTCGACCGGTGTGAACTCGCCGTGCTTCACGAGCACGGTGAGAAGCCGCCAGGTCCTCACCGCAGCCAACGACCATGAAGTCAGACCGCCCCTGCTCTCTACTGCCTCCAGCACTGTTGACCACAGCCGCACAGACTCGCTCGGAGGTACCTGGATCCACCGACTTACCTGAAGCATTCCGCCATCTTCGAGTCGATCGAGACTCGCGGCGATCCCTTCGACAGTGTAGAGATAATCCTCGTGCAGACTGTACATACCTGCTGTGACGGCACTGAAGCTATCCGAGAGGGAAATCTGTATGAGGTCGTACTTCCTGCCGATGCGCGAGAGAAAGCTTCTCGGCTGGGTTGCGTGCAGATCTACACCTGCAAACAGAGCCTCGGCAGGAGAGTCCTTCACGACTGAAAGCACCGCCTCAGCCACTAGAGGATTTCCCTCGACAGCTGTCAGATCCGACACGCCCAACGCCCGCAGGGTGAGTAAGTCCATGCCGCCTTTCGGATTCACCACAAGCGCGCTCTCCGGACGCTGCACGACGGCGCCCACTGCAGTGAGGAGATGGGCAGCAAACTCTGCCTCCTGCATCCCCGCGATCGTTACCGGCATTACGCTTTCTCCATCCACGAACAGGCCTATCTGTGGAGGAATCCTTCCAGTGTACATATAGCTGAGGCCAGGAGCTTCGTGGATCAGCGAGGTCGATACTGCAGTCACGCGTGAGTGCGAACTCACTGCTTGGTATTCCACACGGGCGTCCGGGAACCTCATTACCTGCGAGAGCCCTTTGTACTCTGACAGCCGCACCTCGAGGAAGTCAGGTCTGACAATCAGGAAGCAGCAACTGACAACTAGTACTGTCGCTGACAGGAGAAGAGATAGTGCTCGAAGTGCCGGGTTACGTGTTCGTGATACACCCGCGATTTGCTCAACTGGCAGTCGCGGCCGGCTCGGACGTGGGGAATCGGCCGGATGAGGGCTAGGCTCGTCCGTAGCCCAGGCGGGGAGTCTGTTTGAGCTGGGGAAGTCCGTCGGGTAGGTAGTACCAGTTTGGTCCGAGCCCGGGTGGTCCGCAGAGCACTTTCCTGACTGGTCTAGGTCTACGCGGTCCGCCGTGAAGATGCGACGATTGTCCGGGACTGCCAGTGCAGCCAGTAAGCCGGCAGCCCCACCCATGACTGCCACGATCAATATTGCTCCCGGCTCACCAACGAGCGACAAGCATGATGGAGCTACTAGCGCTCCGACGCCGGATCCAACGAGGCTTGAGCAGTACAGGGCTCCTCCGCACTCCGGCATGCTGCTCACCGCCCAACCGGTGACGAATCCTGCGCAGAGAAACGGAAGAGAGAGTGCAGTGTACTGCAGTGCAAGATAAACCAATTGAACAGGCTCCAGGACAATTCGAAAGGAGTCAAACGGGATCAGGTTCACGGCGAGATAGCCAAGCAGAGTTGTCAGGCCAAAAGCAGATGCCGCAGCGCTCAACATATCTCGCAATGGCACTCGCCCGAGTTTTTCCCTCCACACAGTCATTAGGCTTCCGCTTGCTCCGTGGCCAAGGAACGCTAGGCTCACCGAAAGAAAGGCATAATGGTACCACTGCCCGACCGCAAATACTCTGGTCAGGCTGATCTGGAGGACCAGTCCGGCTGCCGAAACAATCCCGATGACCGGATAGATCAGCATGGCATCCAATGTACCTCCTGAATCTCTTTGCTACGTTATTCAGCAATGACCGCCTGCGAAGTTGCTCCCTAAGATCTGCCTGCAAGGATGTCAAAGATGTGTTCGTGTGATGTGGTTTTGTGAGGTACCTTTGAGATTCATCCCTGCAGTGTGCCGTGAGCACCTCCATACGGATGAGAGCTGACGCAGCCCCTGGCATCAGCGTCGGGTATAATAGAAGTAAAGAGAAGCAAGGGAGGGGTATCTATGTCTACACCCGCTCGGAGATCCCATCGATTTGCTTGCTTCTTTGGCATCGTTATCCTTCTCTGCCTTGTGGTTGTCTTCCTTCAGTCATCTGTATCCATGAAGACGAGTCTGGCCTATGACGAGGACTGGTTCGCCCAAAAGCGCGAGCAAATGGTCGACCTCCTAGAGTTGTATGGTATACGCAATCCCGAAGTCCTTGAGGCGATGAGGAGAGTCCCGCGTCACAGATTTGTGCCTGAGGCCTATGTCAATGATGCGTATGGAGACCATCCACTTCCCATCGGGTACGGGCAGACCATATCTCAACCCTACATAGTTGCGCTGATGACTGAACTGCTCGAAGTGAACGCTGAGAGTAGGGTGCTTGAGATAGGAACCGGCTCCGGATATCAAGCCGCCATCCTTGCAGAGATAGTGGCCGAGGTCTACACAATCGAGATCATCCCTGAGTTGGCCGAGAGAAGCACTAAGCTCCTCGAAGAGCTGGGATACACCAACATACACACGATGTGTGCAGATGGATACTTCGGCTGGGAGTCGGAAGCCCCTTTTGACGCCATAATCGTGACTGCTGCAGCAACACACGTCCCCAACCCTCTGATCCAGCAGCTGAAGGATGGCGGCAGGATGGTCATCCCGGTCGGTCCGCCTGGTGCGATTCAGACCCTCTGGCGGATCACCAAACACGGAGAAGCAATATCGAAGGAGAACTATGGCTCGGTACGCTTTGTGCCTTTGACTAGGCGGTGAATCCCTAAGGGTTGTGCTAGACAGTTCTGTAGTTTTGCTTGAGTGGTTGAACCTTTCAAGGAGCGGTTGATAAAGTCACGCTTCAGATGAGCCCTCTGCGGGCATGAGCGCAACACTTGGAGATTCTATTATTGACTATGGAAATACGTATTGACAAAACTTTTTTTGGCCTGTTATTATGTTATTGCGTAATTACGCAATATAGTATTATGGAAATAAGGTGGCACTATGGAAAGAGACTACGGCGTAGAAATTGATAGTCTGAAGCAGGAGCTTGAGGAGATTAAACAGTTGCTTCGATCTCAAGAGTCAATCCAAGTACAAGCCCGGGCTTACGAGATACCAAAGCGGGTCGGACATATCTACAAAGTGCGCGCGGTGGAGGCAGACGAGAACCTCATTAAGGTGCTTGACAAGCTTGAGAACTCATGTGGACAAAGCGGCAGTAGTGGACGAGTCGCCTATGCTGGTGTCTTCGCATCAGGTGGCAGACAATCCACATGGGTAAGAAACGACGTCGACACAGACAAGCTTCTATCACTGATTGAAAGCGGAGAGGCAGAGAAAGTCCTAAAGTGCATAGGCAACAATGACCGTCTGAGAATCCTGCTGGCGATACTCAGGAAGCCGATGACCGTTGCACAGCTGGTAGAAGAGTGCGGGTACAACTCCACCGGGCAGGTGTATCATCACCTCAAACCGCTAATCGCCGCTGATCTCGTTGTGGAAGACAGCAAGAACGAGAGCAGGGGAGTGTATGTAGTCCAACCTCATAGGGTTCAAGGGATCATCATGTTACTCGCAGGCATTAGCGACATGCTCGACACGAAGTACACCAAGGGAAGCTGGGAGACGGTAGAGTAGTCTACGGACGCAGATTGCGGAGCCTGCCAGAGCCGCCCTGTATGCCAGTACTACCAGGTAAAGGTTGATTTATGCTGGTTACTGCGGTAACATGGTACTGCATCTGGTGGAGTAACATTGCATCTTCCGGAGTAACATTGCATTGCACCTGCTGGGGACGATGCGTTTTTTGCAGATGACTTTGACATTCTGCGCGGCGCGGCAACATATCGTTCGGCACCGCTATATGGCGATATATCGTGCAGTGAGGCCATATATCTTACAGATGGGGAATAGACTACCGACAGCTTAAGCGACAGCTTAAGTGTATTTCGAGAGGGGTTGATTTTGTGAAAAAGAGCGGACTGATATTGCTGGTGACTCTCATCTCTGTGTCTCTGATGGCAGGCACTGGCGCTGGCGAGGTCTCGAATGCCGTAGTTGTCGACGGCTATGACATAACTGCCTCTGTGACCGGGACACCTCTTAAGGATGCGTACAAGGATTGGTTCAAGATCGGAGTGGGCCTTAATGGATACAACACACAGACTGACACAGTAAACTCGAGGGCGATGACTGAGATCATCAAGTACCATTTCAACAGCGTTACTTACAGCAACCTGATGAAGCCGAGCTACCTGTTGGACCAGGTAGGGAGCATTAGAAACTACAACTCAGGCAATCCGGAACCGGCCGTCAAATTTGATACGGTCCTCAAAGGGCTGGAGTTCTGCAAAAATACCGGGATTAAGATGCGTGGCCATGTGCTGGTATGGCACAATCAGACTCCTGATTGGTTTTTCCGAGAAGGCTACAGGAATGACGGAGCCTACGTCGACAGAGACACCATGCTGGCACGGCTTGAGAGCTACATAAGACAGGTCCTCGAGTTCACTCAGACGCAGTATCCTGGAGTCATCTATGCATGGGACGTTGTGAACGAGGCTGTGGAGAATACTCCCGGTAGCTTCGAACTGGAATCCGGGTTTAACATAAGGACCAAATATGATGGAACCAAAGATAACCCTTGGTACAAGGTGGTCGGAGTCGACTACGTCGAGAAAGCCTTTGAGTATGCTAGGAAGTATGCCGATCCAGAAGTTAAGCTGTTCTACAATGACTACAACACCTTCCAGCCGACAAAGACTGAGGCTATCTATAAGCTCGCGGCGCATTTGAAGGATAAGGGCCTGATCGACGGAATCGGCATGCAGGGCTACATGGACCTCAACTATCCCGTGATTGACGGCGGCGCGGGCAGTTTCAAAGCAGCGTTAGCTCGATTCGCTGAGCTGGAGCTGGAAATCCACGTTACGGAGCTGACTATCAGGACCAATGGCACTAGCCCGTCGCACTTCTCAAGGCAGGCTAACCGGTACGAAGAGGTATTCCGGGTGCTGACCGAAATGGACACTGCAAGCGGGGGACCGGCCAACATTACCAGCGTGACCGTATTTGGGCTTATGGACAACTACCTTTTCTACCCCAACGACACCACGACAGCCCGCTTGTTTGATCGAAACCTTCAGCCCAAACTCGCCTTTTACAGCGTGCTCAAAGTCGCGGAAGAGCTGAACGCAGAGGCTAATTGACGGCCCGTGCATCATACATCGGGCAAGGGGAGTGGCAGGGAGAGTGACAAGGAGAGTGGGCCTTAGGAGGTGTGATCTGTGGGCCTAGTGTTGCAGAAACTACTGACCGCAGTGACGACGTTCGTTTGTTTCAGCTTCATTCCTTTTTTGTGGTGGTACATTTATCACAGAAAACAAGTCGGATTCTTTGAGTGGGTAGGCTTTATCAAGCCAAAGTTGAAAAGAAGCCCGTGGTCCTTGGTTGTGTTCCTCGTAGTCTACTATCTGTTCTACACCCTCGATATTAAAGCTCTGCTTGATCCGGAGTCCATCGACGCTATGGACAGCAGTTCCACTGTCGCGGCAAATGCCTACAAAGGACTAGGGGCTGCAGCAATCCTGCCATGTTTGATCGAATGTTTCATAGCGAATGGCGTTTCTGAGGAATTGTTTTACCGGGGCTTCCTCACAAAGAGGCTCGGAGCTAGACTCGGAATGAACACCGGTATCGCCTTGCAGGCGGTTTGTTTTGGTTTAATGCACAATCTTCTGTTTCTTGCAGGCGGAACAGACGTCAGTGCCCAAATGCATCTGGCTCTGTTCTTAGTCAGTGGATTTGGAGGATTGATGCTTGCACTTCTGAACGAGAGGATCTTCAACGGTTCGATTATCCCTAGCATCTTTCTTCACGGGCTTGGGAACTTCATTTCTGCGATTTCTGGAGCTTTCTCTTAGGAAATATGAAAGCACCGTGCGCTGCTTTTTACGGAAAGATACAAGAGTGAATACCCCCTGCTGCAGCTTCTTAACCCGGAGGCTTGTTATGGGCTGTTGCCAGAGCTTTACCGATGAGAGCTTCGGGTGGCTTCACGTAGGGCATGATGCGGTTAAGCATCACCCGGTCTGGGCAGCGAGGAGGTAAGAAATATGGCGTTTGACGGGTGCATAGAGAGGCTTTTTCGACTGTATCTTTACTGGCTCTGCCGCCCGGCGCGGCTCAGGAGACGACTGTCCGCCTTGATCAAAGAGGGTAGGCCGGCGCTCCCGGTGGATCGCCGCCGTCTCAAAGTTGCCGCGCTTCAGGTAAAGGTCAAGCTGTTTAAGGATCCACTAGATTATGCTACAGAAATGCACCGTCGGGTCGAAGAGGCAGCAGCTACTGGAGCTCACCTGGTCGCGCTTCCCGAATACAACAATCTTTCTCTGCTAGGGATGCTTCCGGGAGTGGAGAAGATGGCGGAGGCGCTCTCCGCTGAAGGCGCGGGTGAGGATGCCGGAAACCCGGACGTCCCGAACGAGACCCCTGATAAACCTGGCGCTCCTGCGGTTACAGTTGCGGATGTGATCCACTATGTCGGTCCGGTGATAGCTCCTTTTCTCGATACTCTTTATTCCACCCTCGCTGCCGCGTACGGGCTTTATCTGATGGCCGGAAGCTTCATCCTTCCGGATGGCGCCAGAGTAGTCAACCGTTCCTTCTTCTACAGCCCCGACGGGCAGCTAATCGGGACTCAAGACAAGGTCCACCTGGTTCCAATCGAGATGGAATGGGGTCTTTCCGCAGGTTCGAAGTTCAACCTCTTTGAGACAGGCACTGGCAAGATTGCAGTTCCTGTGTGTATGGATGCAAGCTATTTTGAGACCTTTCGGATCCTTGAGTTGCAGGGAGCGGAAATCGTGATCATCCCCATCGCCAACCCCGAGCCCTACAACTACTGGCTGGCTCTTCGCGGAATCTGGCCGCGCGTCCAGGAATGCCCCGTCTATGGTGTCAAGAGTGCCTTGGTTGGGAGTGCACTAGGGTTTACGTTTACCGGGCGGGCCGGGGTATTCGCACCCGCGGAGTTGACTCCTGATGGCAGTGGCGTTCTTGCTGAAGTTGAATCTCCTGAAGAAGAGGGGATTGCCGTTGCTGAGATCGACCTAGACGCTCTGCAGGAGCTACGCCGCGACCACCCCTGGCGCGACAGCAACCTCGAGCTTTACCGGCGCTATTTTCCGTCGGTTTATGACCTCATATCCCGGGGACAACAGAAAGTCGGCATATGACCAGGTGAGGGTTGGGCGGCGTGAGAACGAGGCAGGGCGAGCCCGCCTCCTTTCTCAACTTTGCGTTACGCTTCAATCTTGCTTTACGCGCCGATTGTCTTCTGCTCGTAAGCGACGACTTCTCTTTCAGGGTAATTGGAGAAAATGATCGCGCCGATCACAGTGAAAAGAGCGGCCACCGGGCCGGTCAGTTGAATGCCAAGTGGCTGGTCTACGGTTTTGCCGAAGTAATCTAGGAGCCAGCCGGTGATCACGGTCGAGAGGCCAAGTGCCAGTTTCAGAACGAAGCCTTGCGCGCCGAAATACATTGCCTCGCGGCGCTGCCCAGAAAGCCTCTCCTCCAGATCCGAAACCGCGGCGACGATTGCATCGGGGATAACAAAGATGGCTGACACAGGGATTCCTATCAGCGCCATGAGGATATAGGCGAAGACCTGTGGGGTCAATCCGAAGAGCGGTTTCCCTAGGAAGTAGATCCCCGGCAAGAGCACAGCAAACAGAATCAGCGAGAAGAGCATGACCGATTTCAGGCCAAAGTTCTTCGAGAAGACATTCACCAGGGGGAAGCAGATCAAGGCTACAGCGAGGACCAGTCCAAAATAGATAGCGGTATCCCCTTCAGTTCCTCCTAGCAGAACCGTGACGTAGGAAGGAATGTTCAGGGTAACGATGTTGAACCCGAGCCAGAAAGCGACATTGCCGGCCAGGTAGATCAGAAAGGGACGGTTCTGGAAAGTGGTTTTCAGAGCGTCTATTAGCCCCAAAGTCGCAGGCTCGGCCACTGCGTAATCTCTTTCACGGATGAGCATGGGTATGTAGAGCAGTACCAGACCGATTATACCTGTTACCCAGAGCATTCCGTAGCTGCCGAGAGAATTAATGAGCATTCCCCCGCCAACTGCTGCACCCGCAACCCCCAAGATGCTGAAGACAGCTTTCCAGGTAGCCAGATCGACACGGTCCTTGTTGGAGCGTGCCAGTTCCGGCAACAGGGCCAGGTGGGGGCAGACATACGCAGTAAACAGGGCGAAGTAAAGCCCGAGCATAACGGTTAAGTAGACTGCATTCACAACAGATTCGCCGCTCACAGGTGGGTAAAACAGGGCGATAAATACCGCAGTATAGAGGACCCCGCCGTAGAGCATGAAGGGGATCCGGCGCCCTAGGCGGCTGCTGTGGTTATCAGACCAGCGCGCAATGAGTGGGTCGGCGATTGCATCGACCACGCGGCCTAAGAACATAACGATACCGAAGGCGAAGCCGGAAATGAGCGCTTCTGTCCCTTTGATCGGCGTTAGGACGTAGTAATACATCAGCCAGGTGACCATGATCCGGTCAATCAGGCTGTAGCCGCCTGCGCCGGCGCCATAAGCCAGTTTACCCCAGTAAGGCAGTTTCTTGACCATCCGAGACAGCTCCTCTCAAAAGGATTCTGACACTGTCAAAGTATCAACTATCTTCGTTGAATCGTGCGGTTTTTCCTTTTATTGCTTCCCCGAAAGGCTCTTCAATGGGTATTTCACGGCGGATCTTGCGCTGCGCAGGTGCTCATCTTGGTATCCTAAACCGCCACAAGATGCGGGAGACCTCATGGCTGCCATCCCGACCTGCCTGACACTCATCCGTGTATCCGCCCCGCAGAGTTTAGGCCGGAATCGCAGTAGTTTCGCAGGATTGGGGTCAGGCAAAGTGTCGGGAGTGTGGTTTCCCGGGTCTCATACGCTGGGCTCGCTACCGATGGGTCCGGTCCACGGAGATCTATTTGACAACAATGTGCTGGTAGACTCTGGTGGCAGATTAGCTGGAATTGTAGACTTTCACGTGTCTGGCGATGAAGTGTTTGTCAACGAGCTTGCCGGAACTGCAGCTGTGCTGTGCTATGGTAGCGAAGCGAGGGCAATCTGTCAGGACGTCAACTGCTAGAGCTATACATTGCAGCTTACGAGACTTAACGCTCGCTCAGTGAAGCCGAAAGAAGGGCACTGAGTATGCTCTTTGGCCTGATCGTGCCGTTTCTGAGTTGCCGGTATGAGAAACTCGTTCAACGTCTCGGGCGAAATCGAGACAGGGCTGCCAGAACTGCTAGGCAGATCTTTGAGGAGATCGAGGCATTGCGAGCGATGCAAGTGAATCCTGGCCGAACCTCAAGATGTTTGTAGCGGAGGAGGAAAGTTACCATTGCAACCTGACGTGGAGATTATCAGAAACGGTCCCGTGGAGTCGAAGGAAATCGGCACGCTTCGAGAAGCTGTGGGATGGGACAGAGATGAAGACACCTATCGCGTGATCCTTCCGTGCGACCATGATTTCCATGCTTGGGCAAGAGAGACGGCTTTTCATGGTTGCGCAGAAAGATGCTACTGTCGTTGGACTCTGCGAGGCAAGCATAGAATCTGTCTGCGACCACAGCCACTACCGTGACAGGATATATGCCGTCGTGTGGCAGTTAGTAGTGAAGAAGACAGAGCAGCGACAGGGGATCGGTAGTGCGTTGCTTGAGTCGACTATCCAATGGGCTAGAGAAAGAGGACGCCAACAGGTGGAGCTCAGTGTCAGTGAGAATAACCACGCAGCTATAGAGCTATACGAAAGTGCCGGTTTTAGAGCATATAAACGCATGCTGGTGAAGTTCATCGAATAGGGCGGTGCTTACTTGTGGTTCGGGCCCTCGTGTGATTTGTTGGGTAGCTCGTTGTCTGTTGGCTGACACCTTGTGAAGGTATCAGCGAGAGGCGGCACTATCAGTGACGCGGACGCCCGTTCAGTGGCCACTGCGAACCGGGCGGACGGGGTGAGCTCGGGCACCAGATAGACTGCCGGCATCGCGATCGGAGGATGGGTGGAATCAGTGGTTGGGTAGAGTGATGCAGGGGAGGCGGAATTATAGGTACGGAGTACACAAAGTGCGGAATAGGATAGGCAGAATCAGCAGCTAGATGTCCACCTCTTGTATCCGGGTACCGATTGACATTTAACGGGCTTTCTGGTATCTTCATTGTAGATACGGAGATGGGAGGGTTGAGTGGTGCGCACCAAGGTGCAGAAGTGGGGAAACAGCCTGGCCATTCGCATTCCCCGTGGGTTCGCTGAGCAGTTGATGATACGGCAGGACAGCGAGGTTGATCTATCACTTGAGGCTGATCGGCTTATCATAAGGCCCAGACACACAGAGCCGTCCCTTTCGGAGCTCCTGGCGCAGGTGACCGACGAGAACATCCATGGTGAGGTTGCAACAGGCGAACCAGCTGGACGCGAGGTGTGGTGAAATGCGATACGTTCCTGCACGTGGTGACCTAGTTTGGCTTACATTTCAGCCACAAGCGGGCCACGAACACAGCGGTCGGCGCCTAGCACTCGTCGTGTCTCCAGCTGCCTACAATGGCCGGGTAGGTCTAGCTCTTATGTGTCCGGTCACATCGCATATCAAGGGATATCCTTTTGAGGTTCCGATTCCAGACGATGTGTGCGTGCGAGGTGTGATTCTCGCAGATCAGCTCAAGAGTCTCGACTGGCAAGCCCGACAGGCGGAGTTTATAGGTCGTGTGCCGCAGAATACCATGTCGGAGGTAATATCCAAGATCCGGGTACTGATCGAGGACGATGCCTAGTAAGCGTGTCCTGCGGCTGGAGCGGGTAGGGCTTCAATGCGAGATGGCAGGCAATTCGAGGGAGTGGGTGCCCATCTGAAGTTGACGAGGTAAAGCCCGTCGAGCATTACCTGCTGGACAGCGAGTTCAGTCTCGCACTAACAGCTGAGCTGTTGCGCAGTTACGTTAGATCTAGCAGCTGCAAGCACTTAGGCGCATGCGTCAGAGTGTTCCACAGGCGTACAACTGGTGGCCGACGATCATCGACGAGTCAATCATCAGAGCCTTCCAGGTTCGGTTCTTGTCTCTGTATCCCATGGTCGTCCTTTTGTGAAACGCGGATGGGCTTGCCCATAGCTCGAGGCATCGAAGAGCTTCTCAAAGACGAATACGGGCGGCATTACCGGTCGTTCGCCGAGTTCTATCCCGTGATTCTTTATTGGCTTCGGGACCAGGGTCGGGCAGTTTGCAGACGTGAGCCGAGCGAAAGGCGAACTACTTGCGAGCGATGCTTCAGATTAGACCTGTGCAAAGTAACTGGTCGTAGACAGCTACAGGAGCGGTGTACATGATTGAGGCCGGGACATGCCCAGCCTCTGGTTTTCTCACATTTCCTCCTGGATGATTTGCTTTAGCTCATTGAGCGATGGAACTCTGCCCTTAGCTTTGACCTTACCGTTTACTATCAAGCCCGGCATTTGCATGATCCCGGTCTGCATGATTTCCGCCATATCCGTGATGTATTTGACGTCGGCTTCCATGCCTAGTTCCTTTACCGCCTCCTGCACGAGACCGAGCAGCCTCTTGCAGCTTGCACAGCCTGTGCCTATGACCTTGATCTCCATGATGATCCCCCCTCATGTTCAACGGTTCCACCATGATTCATTACTACCCACCCCACACTTCGAGACTACTCCTCGTCGGGAACCAATGAGCTGTTCGATTGGCTATCCTGACGAGAGCTAGCATCACTGGGACCTCCACCAATACGCCTACTACAGTTGCCAACGCAGCCGGGGAGGTAGGCCCGAAAAGCGAGATGGCAACAGCGACAGCTAGCTCAAAGAAGTTCGATGCACCTATCATCCCGGCAGGGGCCGCTATGTCATGGGGAAGCTTGAGCATCCGGCAGGCCAGATAGGCTATGAAAAATACCAAGAAGGTCTGCATAGTGAGTGGAATGGCGATCAATATGATGTGAAGCGGGTTCTCGACGATAACATCTCCCTGGAAAGAGAAGATGATTACGAGAGTCAGCAGCAGGCCGACTATGGTGACATTGTTGAACTTAGGGACGAAGCTTTTGATGAAATAGTCCTCGCCCCGGTTCCTGATTACCGTAGTTCTGGTGATGGTACCGCCCACAAGTGGAATCACCACAAACAGAACAACCGACAAAATCAGCGTGTCCCAGGGAATCGAAACACCTCCGACCCCTAATAGGAAGGCTACTATCGGGGTGAACGCTACGAGGATGATCAGATCGTTGGTTGCGACTTGCACGACTGTATAGGCCGGGTTGCCCTGGGTCAAGTGGCTCCAAACAAAGACCATGGCAGTGCAAGGAGCTGCTCCCAGGAGTACAGCTCCTGCCAAATAATCCCTAGCGAGCTCCGCCGGGATAACCGCTTTGAAAACAACGTAAAAGAAGAACCGAGCAATAGCGAACATCGTGAAAGGCTTGATTAGCCAGTTAGTTATCCAGGTAACGAACAGCCCTTTCGGGTTCTTCCCGACATTCTTGATGCTGGCGAAATCGACCTTCATCATCATCGGGTAAATCATCAACCAGATGAGTATGGCTATAGGTACGGAGACTTGGGCGTACTCAAATCTGCCAAGAAAGTCGGGTACCGCAGGAGCATATCTGCCGATCAGCACTCCAGCTGCCATACAGAGTATGACCCAGAGGGTCAGGTATTTCTCAAAGAAGCCTATTCCCGTGTTTGTCTGTTCCACGTATCATCAGTCCTCCCGATGGCCGATGCCTGTGCGATTCAATGATCCACATTCATTTGCGGATTGACGGTTCCGGAACGGCTTTCTGGCTTCGATGAGTGCAGATACCACGTAGTCCGCGATCGGAGTGCCAGGTGTATACTCCTGGATCAAGGTGCGGCTTTCGTCCCTCGGAGTGATACGAATCTCCTCAAAGCCGGCAGACCGCAACATGTCCTCTACTTCTGAAATGGTTGATGCTCCGGACAGGCACTGAGTGTGCAAGGCCAGGTCCATTCGCAGATCTTCTGGTATCTCCGCGAATGATACTATGTCAGCAATCGCCAGCCGCCCTCCGGGCTTCAGCACTCGATATGCTTCTTTGAATGCACGGGGTTTGTCGGGGGACAGGTTGATGACGCAGTTTGAAATAATCACATCCACCGAGTTGTCTGCGAGGGGCAGGTTCTCTATCTCGCCAAGGCGGAACTCGACGTTCCTATAGCCACCCTTGACAGCATTTTCTCGTGCCTTGGAGACCATTTCAGGAGTCATGTCTACTCCGATTACGTGACCGGCCTCGCCCACTCGCGCAGCAGCGAGGAAGCAGTCAAACCCGCCGCCGCTACCCAGGTCCAGAACCACTTCGCCTGGCTTCAGCTCGGCGATCGCCAGTGGGTTGCCACATCCGAGTCCCATATTTGCACCCTCCGGTACTGCCTCTAGATCTTCGCACGAGTAGCCTACAGACAGCGCGACTGACTCCGGAGTCGCACTGGATGATCCGCAGCAGGATGAACTCGAGCATCCACAGCAGCTGTTCTCCGAGGTAGCCACTTTGCCGTAGCTTTGTCGTACAGCAGCGCGGATCCTTTCGTTCTTTAGATCATCTGATGAGTGGACGGGATCGTCGCTGTTCAGCCATGAGTCAAACTCAGCGCTTGTCGGATACCCACCGGTCTTCACAATGCTGCCGTCGACGACGATGATGGGCAGAACTGGGGTGCCTTGCTCCTCTATGAGCCGTCTAACCTCGGGGTTGTTGACAAACGGCCGGAGATCCTGTCCCGGGTCATACCTGGACACCTTGATGCCAGCTCTCCTCAACCGCTCAAGGTCACCGGCGACACGGGCAAGTTCCGAATTATCATTTGACGCGCAGGCGCAGGTTGAACAGCACATTGCCTGATCAAATATCTCTATGTGTTTCACGTGAGTCACGCTCCTCTGCTAGCCCTAACTCATATGAACCAATGCCCGACAGCGTTGAAGGCATACCCGATGATGGTGATTCCGATAGTGACTATGCCGACGAAAATGGCAAGCAACTTCGTCTTGACTACCTTTTTTAACAGTATCACCGACGGCAACGAGAGTGCTGTGACTGCCATCATGAAGGACAAGACCGTACCGATGCCGACGCCTTTGGAAACCAACGCTTCGGCAATGGGTAGGGTGCCAAAGATGTCAGCATATATGGGAAGGCCTACAAGCGTGGCTATCAATACCGAGAAGACGTTCTGTTTACCTAGAATAGCAGCGATGATACCCTCAGGGATCCAGTTGTGTATCAGGGACCCTATTCCTGCACCGACCAGGACGTACAGCCAAACCCTTTTGACGATATCTTGGACCTGTTCTTTAGCAAACAGGAGCCGGTTTCTTCTAGTCATGTCGGGAGCCTCGGCACCGCAGGCACACGGCTGTGCACTGTTCGAGTCTGTGGAAGCTGTCATCTTGCTCCGGGCTAGCACGAAGTTCTCGATATACTTCTCGAGCTTCAGCTTACCTATCAGGGTGCCTCCGGCCACAGCCAGCACTACGCCTACCAGGACATAGGCGATAGCGATTCGCCAGTTGAAGATGCTTGCCAGCAGAAGCACGGATGCGAGATCCACCAGCGGCGACGAGATCAAGAAGGAGAAGGTGACTCCTAGGGGAAGTCCTGCACTGACAAACCCTATGAACAGAGGAATCGATGAGCAGGAACAGAACGGGGTCACCGTTCCTAGCAGAGCGCCGAGGGTGTTGGCGCTGATCCCGCTGAACCGTCCGAGGATCCTCCGCGTGCGCTCAGGCGGGAAGAAACTCTGGATGTACGAGATGCCGAAGATCAATACAGAGAGTAGCACAAAAATCTTCACTGAGTCGTAGATGAAGAAGTGGATGCTCGAGCCGACCTTCGTCGCTACGCCGAGGCCGAACACGTTCTCGACCAGAAGCTTGATGAGCTCAGAGAGCCACTCCATCCGAAGCACTTGATCGTTTAACCAGCCAAAAACGCTACCTAGTATGCTCATCTACAATCGCACTCCTCGTGATCAGGATCCTTTGCGCCAGCACCGTCTGTAATCTCGGTGATGAACTGAATTAGCCTATCCAGCTTGTTGCGATCCAAGCTGTACCACATCCACGCACCTTTGCGGACTCCCTTGACTAGCCCACTGTCCGCGAGAACCTTCATGTGATATGAAAGCGTAGGTTGGGTAAAGTCGAATTCCTTCAAGATCTGGCACGCACATAATGGACCGCCAGCCAGCATGTGTACAATCTTGAGCCGGGCCTCATCGGCCAAGGCTTTGATCATTGGGGTGTACTTGGTGTACGGATTCTTCATATCGACATCCCTCTATGATATAGTCCTATATCTATCACATAGAAATATGTCTATGTCATTATACCGATCGTACCTGGATGTGTCAATGGCTTTCACACAGTATCAACCCTGCTGCTATTTGATCATATTCGGAGAAAAGCTGACAGAGCTGTTGGAGGTAGGTGCACTCCAAGAATTCCTGGACTGAGGAAAATAGGTTAGGCTTCCGGGCGATCGCGGCTTTTCGCGTCGGCGCAGATCGAAGAGCGAGGATCCGGACTTGCTCCGAGTCCTCGCCAGTCTGACAGCCGCTGTTCCGGGTGCTGTCGACGTGCTCAATGCCGTTATACCTGCCTAGGCACAGCCAAGGGCAAAGTCAAACCATCCTCCCGGCCTCTAAGCGAACCTGCGATTTAGTCAGAGCTGCGAGATCCGGGTCGTGGGTGAGCACCACACAGATCTTCTCACTGAATAACCTTTGTACTCCTTCACGCACTAGCTCTCGTATCTCGTCGTCAAGATGGGCCGTAGCTTCATCAAAAATGACAACATCGGCTTCTCGCAGCAGAGCCCGTAGGATCGCGACGATTTGCCTTTGACCGCCTGAAAGTTGTCGACCGCCTTCACCCACTTGTGCGGCGAGACCCTGTGGGAACCGCTCAAGTAGCTTCGCAACAAGCGGTTGTTTTTGCTGAAGTCTCGCCAGAGCATGCTCCAACAGTGCCTTATGCCTACTGGGCTCCGCGTCGCCACCCGGTACTTCGGAGGATGCCTGAAGGGCTAGCTCTAGATTCTCTGCTACCGTTCCATCAAACAGGAATGGATCCTGAGAAACTACGGCTATCCTTCTCCGCAGGTCGAGAACGTTTAGTTCCCGCAGCTCCCTGGCGTTAATCAAGATCTGGCCATCGTAGCTGGGGTAATAACCAAGGAGCAACTTAATTACCGTAGACTTACCCGCCCCATTCGGACCGGTTATACTCAGACTCATCGGGCGGTTTGCCTCAAAGCTGATCTCGTCCAATACGGTCTTATCTGGTGAACTCGGGTATGCAAACCTCACGTTGCGGAACTCGATTCGGTCGATAACCCCAGGCGAAGGCTTTCCCGAAAACCTCTCTTCCTCCGTGACTTCGTTTACGAATTCATTAACTCGTTCCAAAGCGGCGAGGGCGGGCTGAACCATGAGGGTATAGTTCATCATATGGCCGAACGGCGCAAGGAGTCTGCCAATGTATCCGGCGAAAGCTAGGTAGCCACCCAATGTGAACGTCCCTCTTATAATGTCTCTGCCAACCAAATACAAGAATGCTACCGTAATAAGGCTCGTGATTAGTGTAAGGGCTTGACCTCCGACGGTGAACACTGCGCCTTGGCGCACTCCGGCCCGTACGAATTCATCGGAGAGACGAATAGCTTCCTGGGCACGGTGCTCCTCCGCTCCGAGGTTTTTCACTTCAGCTACGCCATCAAAAGTTTCTTGGAGCTTGGCCGACATAGTCTCTCCGGTTTCCATCAATTCCTTCGAGGTATGGCGGTAACTACCGGACAACAGCCTGACCGCCACATAATACAGGGGCAAGAATGCAAGCAACATTAAAGTAAGGCGGGCATTCATAGACAGCATGATTACAAGAACTCCGACGAACTCGACAACAGAAACAATGATTTTGAACGTGCCAGAACTGAATAGCATGGCGACGGACGAGATCTCCCCGAGCCGAGCGGTAAGGTATCCGGTCTGCTTTCGTTCGAGAAATTCTATCGGCAGGCGCAACACGCGGCGGAACACCATGCGACGTATTTCGTGGAGAATTGACTGTCCTGTCACAAGGAAGATTGCGTTTGCGACTAGATCGAAAATCGTGCTTGCGACGTATAGTCCGGCCAGTATTAGTGCAAGCTTGCCGAGAAGACTCAGATCACCATTTGAGATGGCATCATCCACTATACGTTTCATCACAAGCGGCGGAAACAACGCAATGCCCGCTACAGCTAACATAAACAAGATCCCGACCATTACTAGGGGCCATCGTCTTCGAAGACTCGCTGCTATTAATCGGTATATTTTCCTATCTGCCGCTTTAGTCGCAGCCGTTGCCGTGGTTACCGGCGTTACGGCCACAGCTATCACCTGCCTCTCGTGTCACTGCTGAAAGAAGCTTATCGAAGGGCAACTGGTCATTCTGCGGAAAGGTATCCCACGAGACAATAATACATGAACGCGAGGTACTTATGCAAAATGCCAAGGTACTAGTCATGAATCCATTATTTTGGAATGAGGAATGAGGGACTTTTTTAAGGGTAAGCCGCTTCTTTAGGCGAGGCAGTAGCGAAAAGCACTAAGCGCATCGCCGTCATGACCAATGGGAGTTGGGAAGGGGTTCTATGACTACAGCCTCCGCGTTGGGCGCGAAGATCGGCGTGCTTCACTTGTGGGACACCTACACTAAAAGCCTAGATATTGAGAAACTGTTTGGCAAGGGACACGAGGTATCCAATAGGATTGGGCTAGGGCGGAGTTGCCCGTCGTTCCTGCTCAATGCAGAGACTGGGTGAACTGGCCTTCACTTCGCAACAAAAACGAGTTACCCGAACTCTTCCCGGAAATCACGCGGCCAGTTCCCAACCCTGAGCAGATCGAAAACGGCGGACCCATTCCCAGCGAATTCGCAGACCTCGCCGAGATTCACCCACAGGATTGCCCGGAAGTAAGCGACGAAGCAGAGGAGCCCAACGCAGTTTTCAGCGGGGAGATCTTTTTCCCAAACCTTCTAATGAAGAGCAGCGTCGAATTGTTGATAAAATCCGATCCTCTAACGGCGTGTTGGTGCAGGGACCTCCTGGGACCGGAAAGTCTCATACCATCGCTAATCTCGTTTGTCATCTTCTTGCAACCGGGCATCGTACGTTGATCACGGCAAAAACGCCACGAGCACTTAAGGTTCTTGAGAGACTCGTTCCTGAAGAGTTGCGCCCACTCTGTATAAATCTGCTTGGAAGCGGCCCGGAAGAGCGTCGTTCTCTGGAATCAAGCGTTGATGGAATTCTCCGCAAGAGTGAAGAGAAGACGCTCCGGCGCTTGCCAAACGTGCCAAGCAGATTGATGGTGCTCTCGCAGGACTGTGGCAGGTGCTTGAGGAGAGAGACATTCGTCCGTGCTTACGACGCATGAATTACGACGCATGAATCATGAATAGGGTTCCTGAAGTAGCCGGGGAAAGACGGGATCGGGGCGTATTAGGCAGCGCTGCTGTCAGGAGTGATGATGGCATTAATGGCACGGCGCACCGAGTTGGGGGATCGGGGACGTTCGGCGTTGCGAAGCCACCTCTTGAGTCGATTGAAGTCCCTGCACGAGCAGGTTGGACCTTGAAGCTAAGTGATGCACTGCCGATAAAGGCAGATCAAGCGAACCCTAGTGAGCGCATTCAGCGGTCGGCCTAATAAGCGTACCCGGCGGATGGAAGCGCAGCGCCCCCTAATGAAACTAGCGTCCATCCGTTGGTATGCGAACTTGTTAGGCTCACCGGGGAGGAGAAGATACAGTGGACTTGTCTGGCTACATTGGCCCAGCGGCGTTTGGAGTAGCGTACTGTCGCATGCTTGAGAATGATGTTCATGCTCCAGGTAGTGTCGATAGGGTATTGACTGAGAATATGGTACGTTTGTGCGCAGAGACTGCGGAGTATCTTTATAGCAGGTTTACTCCTTTGGAGATCCGGTACCAGCCCGGAAGTAGGCCCAAGCTGGAGAGGATTCTTGAGCAGATTCCTTATGAGTCATTCCCTGCCAGCATTGCTGAGTTCACAAGTCGGCTCGGCACCGGTGCGGAGCGGAGTCTGAGCAAGATGCTCTTTGGCGGGACAGAAGAGGAGATTGTTGAAGGAGGTTCTGACTGGTGTACGGACGTGGCTCGAGTTGCCTGTGTATTGTCTCAGATTGCAGGCTTTCCGGCGCGGATAGTCTATCTCTTCAATTTGGAGCAAGCTTACAGCGGCCACGTTATCATAGAGGTTTACTATCACGGCAAGTGGGGAGCTGTAGATTCCAGCACCGGAGTCGTGTATAAGCACGACGACGGAACGCCGGCTTCGGTCTGGGAACTCGTGAACAACCGCGAGCTGGTCGCGAATCACGGTCGCGATCCAAGAGCCGCCTATACGACACCAGAACAATTCCAGGCTGCCGGCATCGCAAATTACTTCTGCTGGGAGTATGAAAACTTTGACTATACGGTATCTCCCCTTAACGCCTATTATCGCAGCATTCTGGAGATGTCGGACAAGGGGTGGCCGGGTGGTCTTCGCTGGCTTCATGGTGAGGATAGTGAAGGAGCCTAACAGGCTTGTCCAATGGACGGGCCGGAGTGCGGCGGTTCAGTCAAGGCCATTGGGCGCCGATGTTGATGCTTGAAATCTTAAGACCGACGGGTGGTCCAAGATGGAAGTGCGCAGAGCAATCGAATCGGACGCGAGTGCAATTGCCGAGATATGTGTGGCCAGTTGGGGGTACAGCTGAACACCCTGAAGAGCAAGAGTTGTGAGTTATTACACTGAAGCGAGAAACATCTCTACCAAAGGATCTTTGCTGCCGTAGAACTGATTCTCGAATGGTACTCAGATTGGTTGATTCCCCGATTGTGTGAGTGCGATATAGAAGCTCCTGAGGAGATTCTGAAGAAAGTCAAGAGCTACATTGACCAACTGAGAAATACTCGGGAGCGTCTATAGGGCGTCCATAGATAGAGCCATGTAGACAGCATTTACATGATGCTCAGACGCTCTCTGGATATATGCAAAGCGGGCTAACCAGCCGTTTGACCTATACCTAAAAGGCATTGAGGACTTTGCCAGTGAATGCGAGTGCGGTACGCGATGGCTTTCGGCCACGGCTAGAGTTACTTGTTCATCCTTCTGAGGTGAAGAAGGCCTCCTTTATGCAGTCATTCGCACTGCTGAGATTCAGAGTCTTATGTATGGTCAGCAGGTCTAAGAACTGGTACAATGGAGGGGTAGGAATCAGGAACTGATGGTCTGCCAGTGGCCTGGGCATAGGAGGTGGTCTGTGTGCGCAGGCACGGCCGTAATCGGGACGTTGTTAAGCAGATCAAGGAGGCAGTATTACCTGCTCTCACGAAGCATGACCGCGTTATTGCAGCCTATCTCTTCGGCTCCACAGGTACGGAACAAGCCACTGACATGAGCGATATCGACATCGCCGTTCTCGTTGACGGCGATATCTCTCTCCTGGATGAGCTTTCGCTATCGGCTGATGTGGCAGTCGCACTTGGGAGGGAGGATGTAGACCTGCTCATCCTCAACTCCGCTCGCAATGACCTGCAACACGCAGTGATATCACAAGGCGAGCTCATCCTGGACCGTGATCCTCTGAAGACCTCGGAGTTCATCGAAAAGGTTCTATCGATCCACAAGGACTATGGCATATATATGAGAGCTTTTCTCAGCGATCTGAAGTCAGGGCTGAAGGAGGATTACCTCCGTGGTCGATGAGTCGAAGATTCTTCGCAAACTTCAGGCTATCACGGAATCGCTGTCAAAGCTCGAAGAGTTGGCACGCATGGACAAGGATACTTTTCTCGATGACTTCCGGAGCATTGACTCGGCTAAGTATAACCTGCAGACTGCCATCGAGGCGATGATTGACATATGCAATCATATCATTTCCCGCAAGAGACTCCGGGTCCCGGCGACGAACGCAGAGTCTTTCGAGATTGTCAGTGAGATTGGGCTGCTTCCAGCCGATGCCTTGCCGGTGTACAGGTCGATGGCTCGATTCCGAAATCGGATTGTCCATATGTATGACGAAGTGGATGATAGCCAGATTTACGAAATACTCCAGACTCGGTTAGGTGACATCAGGTCCTTTGTGCAGTGCATTGTTCAGACCTGCTGTTCCTCGCCCTGAGGGAGAATGCACTGCCCTCATACACAGCGCAGCTGGTCGTTCACAGTCTCGACTGCGGCATTTCCCTCAGGGTTGGAGCGGTACCGACGAGCGAGACCCGGTAACGTTGAAGGCAACTGCAGTAGCGAAGGAGCTGGTCGCGTAGCAGTAAGGAGGGAGGCCAGGATGCGGTGGGCAGAAAACGAGAATGTTATATATGGTTTTATAGTATAAAGCCTTAAGCGAAAATGAATAGGACTGTATAGGAAGAATAAAATTTTTGCCGGGGATAGGCCAGCCTTGCAAACTGGCTGACAAGCGAAGTCTCCCCGCTTCCCCGGCAACAATTTCAAATAGGGAGACAGAAAGGGAGACGAATCCATAAAAGGGAAAGTCATTCGGGACATTAGGAACCAGGAAGCAAAAAGAAAGCAACTCCAAAAGGAGGTGTTCAGGCAAGTGTACAATAGGCCAAAGGAGAAGGCTTTTTCTGATATAGACCAACTTAACATGGACAGCTTTCGGGCTATCCCCAAAAACATAATTTCCTATGAATTATCAAAGGC
>Ga0134102_1000911_pt1 | contig 29441 bp, 26 predicted proteins | sample 13_3_2metaG_FD_94447 | JGI IMG/M metagenome (GOLD analysis project Ga0134102, IMG submission 94447) | Switchgrass degrading microbial communities from high solid loading bioreactors in New Hampshire, USA - 13_49_3.3_201_A3 metaG | ecosystem: Engineered > Bioreactor > Semi-continuous > Anaerobic...
ACAGGAGGTTACACTGGGGACTTAAACTAAAGACTCCGAGGCAAGTGTATATGGAATTTATGAATAAAACTGAGATTGTAAAAGAAAAAGTAAGTTAGTGTCCAATATTAAGGGGCCAAAGCACTTTGAAAAATGATATAACGGTTATGCTTGATGTACCGGCAAGAATAATTGATAACCGTACATTAGTTCCGATAAGGTTTATAAGTGAAGCATTTGGAGCTACAGTAGAATACAATGAAGAGGCAAATATCGTAATCATTAATACAAAAAGTGAGAAAGAAGAATTGAAATAGATAAATACAAGGGTAAACCAAGGGGACGGTTCTTGTGGTTGACAATGCCTCTGTGTCTATGATAGCATAGATGCGGAGGTGTAATTTTATGCCAAGAAAAGCAACATATTCACTTATTGTTACAAGAATGTGAGGAAGCTTTAGAAATAGTGATGAGAAGAATAGGAGCAAGTTATGTGCATGAAGCAGTAGAAATAATTAAGAGGACATGTAATGTAAAAAGCAGTCAAGAGCTACAAAATATTGACATAGAAAGAAGAAATAGATATATAAAGCATTTAAAAGAGCAAGGATTGTCAACAAGACAATTAGAAAGGTTGACAGGAATAAGCAAGCAGATAGTTTTAAAAGTATAACCAAAAGAACTGTCCCTTTGGTTTATGATATTTTTTATGGAGGGTATACAGTATGAGTAACAATTATTTAGGAAATTCAAGACAAATTCTGATTGTCGGAAACGGGGCTGCAGGAGTTTCAGCAGCAAAGTCTGCCAGAGTTCAGGATCCGGATGCTGACATCATTATGTTTGGTGAGGAGGGTCGGCTGCCGTATTATAGACTCCGTTTATGTGATTATATCGGTAAAAGTATCAATTATGATGAGCTTAAGATCAACAATGAGGAATGGTTTGAAAAGAACAGAATCCGGATTGAAAAGTTATCGAAAGTTATAGCAATAGATGCAAAAGCCAGGAAAGTCAGTACAAATGTTAGAGAGTACAGTTATGACAGTTTGGTACTGGCTACCGGAAGCACGCCAATCATGCCGCCTTTTAGAGGAAAGGAGCTTTCGGGTGTACATACTTTATGGACTCTGGAGAATATTTCTGAAATAAACAAGGACCTTTTGAATGTAAAAAAGGCAGTTGTTATAGGCGGTGGACTGCTTGGGTTGGAGGTGGCGTACAAAATCTCTGAAATAGGCGTTGATGTATCTTTGATAGAAAGTATGCCAAGACTTTTGTCCAAACAATTGGACGAAGAAGGTTCAAAAATATTTGAAGACAAGGTGAGGAGTCTGGGTATATCAGTACTCTGTGGGAAATCTGTGACAGGTTTTGAGGGGGATAATAATGGACATGTTACACAAGTGCGCATGGCTGATGACACCTTGCTCGAAGCGGATATTGTTATTGTAGCTGTCGGTGTTGCACCTAATATTGCTATATTCCGGAACAGTGGCATTAACATGGATCGTTTTTTGAATGTTAATGAAAAAATGGAGACAAATATAGAAAATATATATGCAGCAGGAGACGTAGCAAGCATTAACGGCAGATGGTTTGGACAATGGATGGTAGCTATTAGACAAGGACAGGTTGCGGGAACTAATGCTGCGGGAGGAAATGCTGTCTACGAAGCTATTGATATTCCTTATATACTTGCCACTATGGGGACAAGAATAGTTTGCTCAGGTGATACCGGTGCTATCCAATTGGATAATTCTGAAGCAGCTTATGAAATCGATAAAAAGATTGACAAAGAAAAATTTAACTATTCCAAGCTTGTATTCCGTAACGGTTTATTTGTCGGGTATATCCTTATTGGTGAACCGGCGAAAACTTTCAACAAACTTCAGCCTCTGATAAATACCAGCATAAGTATTGAAAAGATTAATAGTATTTTATATCACTGAATGACTAATTGGTGTTCTTCTTACATGATAAATATGGAGACAGTGAGAAGAATAGGTGTGTCAAAAGAGCCGTCCTTTTGACACATTACAGATTATACAGATAATAGGGATATCTTGGGCTTTTATAAAAAGCACGAAAAGGGTTTATACTTATTTGAAATCAGAGATTTCAAGAATTATAATAAAATTGAGAAAATTGGATTAATGTTTAGGTCGAAACCAAATATAAGTAATTATATGAATTTAAGGGGTGGATTATGAATTTATTTATTATCGGTAATGGCTTTGATTTGGCTCATGGCTTAAAAACATCATATGAGGATTTCCGTGTTTACCTTCAGACGAAATATCCTGAGGCTGATGCAGATGAATTCGTAATGCCTGAAGTATATACTAAGCCAAACGGAGGAGAAGCAGTTGATGATGTTGTTGTGGTTAGCTTTTTATTGAGAATTATTTCTATGACCGAAGGTGATAAGTGGAAGGACGTTGAAACAACACTTGGTTTGTTAGATTTTAGCGAGTACTTTGACGGAGTAGATTACGATCGAGATTCTGATGGCGATATTGATTTATGGAAGCAGGTTTATATAAACGAAGGTACAGCCTTAAATCTAATATTACCAACGGTTAAAATTACAGAGTATTTTTCAGATTGGATTAAAACTATAAATGTTAACGAAAGGATACTTGTTAAAAATGATTTTGCGAAGCTGATTGATCCGAATGAGGACTTATTTTTGACATTCAATTATACGGAAACCCTAGAGCTTGTATACAGAGCAAGAAATGTTTGTCATATTCATGGAAAACAAGGTGAGGAAATATTATTTGGGCACGGCAATGACAAGGATTATTATGAGGATTATATGATTTCTTATATAGGTGCGGAAAATGCTTTAGATGAAATTTATCGAAGTCTTAGAAAGGACACAGAAGGCGCATTAAAAAGGCATATAGATTTTTTCAACAAAATAGACTCTAAGATAGATAAGGTTTATTCATTTGGCTTTTCCTTTTCGGCTGTTGATGCAATATATATTCAAGAGATTTGCAATAGGCTAGGAAACCAAAATATAGTTTGGTACTTAAATGATTATGATAATGAAGTTAAACGGGAGGAGTACAAAAAAACAATAAGAAAATGTGGTTACAAAGGGCTTTTTGATACATATAGCATTAATAAATAAGTCCATCAGAACAGATAATTGTTGAATGAGTAAATACATCTTATCAAGGTAGATGTCAGAGATTTTAGACATCAATTTCATCAACTTGACCCACGTTGAGTGTGTAGTATTGATATCAAGGGTAAAAGAGTAAGTGTGTAAAAAAGCCATGTAAATCAAAGCTTTTTGCACATATGAGTATGAAATCCATAAAATAAAAACGAGAGTTTTCGCCTTGCGGGAACAAGTTCATATGGCCCATACTTGATAGTTAAGTGGTTGGGTTAGATGTCGGCAACCAGTGAGTGTATAGGTTAAATGTTAGCCTTTTTCAGTGGACGGTTTAGATGTTTTTTCGGCTTTTTCCGAGGTTGTGTTGTTAGTATTGTTGCTTTTGGTAAATTTATTATAATAGTTATTAAATGGGCTAACCAACATGGCTGAAATATGTTTATACGTTTATTAGCCGTTTGTGCTGAATGTAAAGATGGAATACTCGCTAATAGGAAAACATTACAATTTTCCGGATGACCTCAAGAGTATACTGATGTAGGAAAGATGGAAGGAGTAGTATGGAAGGAGTAGTATGGAAGGTACTCATCTGGGTGAGTGGTTGGATATGAAACCTACCGGCAAAAAACTGCGGATAACAGGTGTCAATATTGATAGGTTGGTTGATGGAAAGATAGTGAAGCATGGCGGTACAAGAAGAAAAAGCGAAGCAATATCATCACGGATGATGGTACACATCGAAGCAGTAAGAAATACAGTGCATTGCTGGTATTTATTTTATGTTGAAAAATTCATATAAATTCGATAAAATAAATTATATTTTCTTTTATCCAAACGTGACAGAATATACAGCTCAATTACTTAAATTTTTAGTTAGAGGTGAACTATGATACAGAAATTGTTGAACAAATATCCCTGTAAGGAAGCAGAATGTATATTGAAATACGTAGAAGACTTCTTGGCTGGGAAGCAGACAAATATTCCTGATGTACAGTACCATCTTCACAAAAAAGTGTTAAATCAATTCCAAAGACTATTGAACTCTGAAGAGAAGATGGCGGTATCCGCAAAAGAGCTTCTTGATATAGTAAGCTCTTTGAGCAATTTTGATGTAGGTATGACTCATATTTCCAACCAGTTAACCGATTTTGCTTCGGAAATGGCAACTGTAAGTGAGTCGAACCTGGCCATTGTGGAACAGATAACGGCACAAATGAATGAAGTAAGCAATGTTGTTACATCTACCTCGAAAACTTTAAACAATCTTTCCGGTGAAAGCAAATTGTTGACAAAGAAAAATGATGAAAGTATGAATCTTTTAAAGGAGTTGCAATCCTTTAAAGACAGTGTAATTCATGATAACGAGATCATGATTGATAAAATACAGCATCTTATGGACCTGGCAACAAAGGTCGAAACTGTTGTCAATAGTGTTAAGGAGATTGCAGAGAAAACAAATCTTTTATCTTTCAATGCCTCCATAGAAGCTGCAAGGGCGGGTGAAAACGGGCGTGGTTTTGCAATTGTGGCACAGGAAATCCGTAATTTAGCAGATGATACAAAACAAAAGCTTAACGGCATGATGCAGTTTGTCAACAGCATTCGGATTGCTGCTGAAGAAAGCAAGATTAGCCTCAATAATACAATTGAATCATCTTATCAAATGAGTAAAAAAATAGAAGCAGTATCCGATACGGTTAGCAAGAACGTAGGTATGCTCAATAATGTAATAAAAAATATAGAGATCAATAATCAGTCCATGCAGGAAATCCATGTTGCAACGGATGAAATCAATCAAGCCATGGAAGCTTCCAGTCATGATGCGGAGAGACTTAGCAGTATGACTCAAAGTATACATGAAGATGCCATAAAGAGTGTAGAGTTTGCAGGACAGATATCTCAAATTGATAACCGGTTGTCTGAAGTGCTTAATGTAATGTTTCAGAGTCTTGACGGCGGTATTCATGCAATTACCAAGGAAGAAATACTGGAGGTATTATCAAAAGCGGTAAATGCTCATATAAAATGGATAGAAGTACTTAGAAATTCTGTTGATGAAATGTACGTTTATCCTCTGCAAACCAATCCCAAAAGATGTGCTTTCGGGCATTTCTACAATGCTATACGTATCAATTATACAGAAATTATTGAGGAATGGAAGCAGGTAGGAGATATTCATCATAGATTCCACCTTATAGGCGACAAGGTAATTGAAGCGATCAAGAATCATCAAAAAGCTCAAGCTTTGGATTTATATCATGAAGCAGAAATATTATCCAAGGAAATAATCCGTTTAATGGAAAGTATAATGGATAAACTAAACCTATTGGATAAAAATGGACTGTGATGTAAGAGGTTGAGAAAAATAAAGGTTTCCAGACGTGTAGTTTTTTCAGACTGGCAACCTTTATTTTTGGTTTGTGTGAACATAATTGCAGCACTTGAGGAGTATATAAGCGGAAAAATATCTCGGTATAAATGAAACTGGCCGCTGAATATGCGCAAAATATATGCTGAGAGAAATACAGATGGTAGCTTTGACATTTCATTTATTTGTTATTATAATAAATATTGAGGAAAACTAAATATTGTTGTCTAAATAAAATATTATAAGTGCTGAATTTCTGTGCAGACAGAATACGGGGGAACCATTTTTGGGGTGAATCCGGACTTTCATGCTTTAAGAAATCCGGTAGGGCTAATTTCCTTTCGGTCCGAATCCGTCAGTTAACCTCGGAAGCTTTGAAGGGAAAGGAATGTTTTGCCTTTCAAGCGGTCTTCACATTCAGTGGGACCACTTTTTTTCTCTAAATAGGATAAAGGAGCAATATATTTCGGTATCTCATAAAGTACAAAAATGGCATGTGGTTTTATTCATATGCCGCTCATCAGAATTCATTCAAAAGCGACATTAGCCGGATACGCATACCATTAAAGATAATACTTTGGATTTAGTATAAACCTTTCCGGAGTTGCCCCTCTATGTAAACTACCATACAAAAGAAGTAATTAACAAAAATGGTTATTTTCTCAAAAATCACAGAAGTATTATAGAGTGATAGGGAAACGGTACAAGAAATGAGCATGTCAAAAGAAAACCGTCCCTTTGACATTTTTGAGGAGGTGTTATTGATTTAATGGGAAACTTGGCAGCAAAAGCAGTACATCCGACAAGTAATACTGACAGGTTTACCCGGCTGAAGAATTCAATAGCAGACTATTTACAATGCAAGGACAGAATACTTACAGGAATTGAAAATGAAGAGCAAATAGAGTTCCAAAAGAGAAAGATAATGGATAGACTGGGGGCTACCGAAGAGCAGTGGAACGACTACAGGTGGCAGTTAGCTAACCGGTTTACCGATATAAAAGATTTTGCGGATCTTATAGGAATATCGCCTGAGGATATAGCGGGCATTAAAGAAGTGGGAAGGACTTACCGTTATGCCATATCGCCGTATTATTTGTCGCTTATTGATCCTGACGATTTGAATTGCCCTATTCGTCGGCAAGCAGTGCCGTCACCGGATGAGCTCAATCCTGACGGAGAGTTGGATCCAATGGACGAGGCCGGCTGGACTCCTGTTGATTCTGTGACAAGAAGATATCCAGACCGGCTGATTATAAAGGTGACAAACGCGTGTGGAATGTATTGCCGTTTTTGTCAGAGAAGACGCCTAATCGGAGAAACGGACAACAACGTGTCATGGAATAAGATTGAAGCGGCGATAGACTACGTGAGGAAAAACAAGGAGATTCGTGATGTGCTCATTACAGGTGGGGATGCATTTATGCTCAGTGACAATATGATAGAAAAGTTACTGAGTTCACTGAGAAAGCTCGATCATGTGGAAATTATAAGATTCGGGACACGAACACCGGTAACTCTTCCCCAGCGTATAACGGAGAATTTGGTAAACATCCTGAAAAAATACCATCCGATTTATGTGAACACACACTTTAACAGTCCGCGGGAAATTACCAAAGAGTCAAAAGAGGCTTGCGAGAGACTGGCTAATGCAGGGATTCCACTTGGGAATCAAATGGTATTGTTGAACGGAGTGAACAACGATCCGTATGTCGTGAGAAAGTTAAACCAGAACCTTCTGAAAATTCGAGTAAAACCATACTATATTTTTCATCCGAAGGCGGTTAAAGGCACGTCGCATTTTTGGGTGCGCATCGAAGAAGGTATGGACATCATGGAGTCATTGAGAGGGCGCACTTCAGGAATGGCGATTCCCACCTATATTGTCAACGGACCGGGTGGACTTGGAAAAACTCCTATTTTACCGAATTACTTGATGTATATAGGGACTGAAAAGGCAGTTTTCCGCAACTGGGAAGGCAAAACATTTAAAATTGACAACAAATAATGCACGCGAGAAGACAGAAGCGTTAAATGTTGATGTGTTCCCCTGGATGTAGACATTTATCATGAACACACAAGCCACGCAAAATGCGTGGCGTGAATGAGAAAAATTAATAACATGGTGGGCAATGGGGGACTCGAACCCTCGACTTCTACCATGTGAAGGTAGCACTCTACCGGCTGAGTTAATTGCCCGCATACTATTTTTATATTTCAAATTATAACTCTGTTCGTTTTGTAATGCAATAGGTTTTTGCATCTCTTATATGATAAAAATGTTCTAATTATTTTCCCTACTAAAAATATGGGTTGATTTTATCTTATTTTTTGGATATGCTGTTATTTAATTAAAATATAACGTTTATGTAACAGTGTGATTTGTATGACGGATACCGGTCGGAATTTTTCAAAGGTTTTGAAACCTTTATGTTTTCCGTGTTTATTTAATTGGGGCGATTGCTTCAAGTGTTTTGTATTTTGTGCTCAATAAAAACGGAAATTTACTGAAAGGATACAGCAAAGTAAGTCAAATAATAATTGAAATTATTATAAGAATAAGTTGTCAATTTGCATTTGACACAAACATAGTTTGATGTATAATGGAAGTGTAATAGATGCAACAATATGATTACAAAGGAGGAAAAATATGAAAAAGTTAAAAATTGCCGATGGAATACACATGCTTACGATGAATGTTGAGGACATTCTGTTTGAAGGGATTTGGGAGCTTGCAAACGGTGTAACGCTTAATTCCTATATCGTTCAAGGTGAAAAAACGGCAATCATTGACGGTGTCATTGGTTGGGACGGAATTCCTGATACCCTTTATAAAACTTTGGAAGAAATAGGCGTTGAGCCCCAAAATATAGATTATTTGATTGTAAATCATATGGAACCGGACCATTCCGGATGGATTTCAAATTTCCGAAAAATAAAGGATGATTTTACCATAATATGTACGGATAAAGCGGCGAAGATGGTGGCTTCTTTCTATGGCGAAGACAAAATAAGGATTGTAAAGGAAGGAGATACTCTGGACCTTGGAAAAGGCAAGGTATTGAGTTTCCATCCGGTACCGAATGTTCACTGGCCGGATACCATGTACACCTATGAAAAAGCTACCAAAACGCTTTTCTCCTGTGATATGTTTGGAGCATTTGGCAGAATGGGGGACCATTGTTTTGATGATGAGCTGACACCTGAAGAGGTAGAATTTTTTGAATCGGAAGGGATAAGGTATTATTCCAATGTTATGACAACTTTTACTCCCAGTTTAAGAAAGGCAATTGAAAAAGCAAAAACGATGGAAATCAATATTATTGCACCTGGCCACGGTCCGGTTTATAGAACAAACCCTCAAAAAATCATAGATGATTATTCCAGGTATGCCCTTTATGCTGAAGGGGCAGGTAAAAATGAAGTTACTATATTGTGGGGATCCATGTATGGAATGACGGAAAAAGCAGTTAATTACGTTGAAGGTATCCTTCAAAGAGAGGGCGTCAAATATAACAAGCTGAGAATGCCACTGGACAGCCATAGTGAAATGGTCGCCACTGTTTTTAGATCTGCAGGGATCATTATTGCAGCACCTACTTATGAGTACAAGCTTTTTCCGCCTGTAGCAGAAGCTTTAAATGAGTTTGGCAGAAAGAAGATAACAGGGAAAGCGGCATTCCGATTTGGCTCCTATGGATGGTCCGGCGGCGCAGAGAAGGAGCTGAATGAAATCATGGAAAGAAATAAGATGAATTGGGATTTTGTTGAATCCGTGGAGTTTGAGGGAGCGCCAAAGGAACAAGACCTTGTGAAAGTGGAAGCCGGCGTGTTGGAGCTTATTGAAAAGATGAAAAAGAAAGTAGTGGAATGAGCAGAGGAGGATTATCATGCAAAATATAAATGAAACTATTCGAACACAACTGGCACATCGTACTATTCGGGAATTTAAGGATCAGAAGATACCGTCTGAGGTTTTTGAACTGTTAATGGAAGTGGCAAGGCGTACGGCCACGTCTACCGGCATGCAGGCCAGTTCCATTATTCGCGTTACGGATTTTGAACTTAAAAGCAAGATTGCCGAGATTTGCAATCAGGAGTATGTGGCAAGGGCTCCTGAATTCCTTATTTTTATTGTGGATCAGTATAGGAATAATCAAATAGCAAAAGAGCAGAATTGTTTTGTGGAAACAGCAAAAGATATGGACCGGTTTTTTGCGTCATTCACCGATGCGTGTATTATGGCTCAAAATCTTGTAACGGCAGCCGAATCCATGGGCTTGGGAACGGTTTATTTAGGAAGCATTCTCAATGATTCGGAGAAAATATGTGAGCTTTTAAAATTGCCTGAATTAACTTTTCCGGTGATAGGGCTTGGGTTAGGATACCCGAATCAAAATCCTCAGCTTAAACCCAGAATGGAAATGAGACTTAGGGTTTTTGAAAATGCTTATACTGCTTTTGAGAATTATCTTGATGAAATTAAAGAATACGATGCAGAAATGCGTACTTATTACGATTTAAGAGAGCCCGGCAAACCGGTTGCCGGTTTTAGCACACAGGTGGTTAACAGATTTAAACAAAGCATACCTAAGCGCCAAGAGGTACTGAATGCAATTCGCAAACAAGGTTTTGATCTCAAGATAACATAGGTGGATTTTTACATTATGTAAAATGGCAAAAGGATTGAAATAATTATGAGATTATTTATAGCGTTAAATTTTAAGGATGAGGTAAAAGCTCAAATTGACGATATCATAAATAAGGTTAAAGCCAATGCCGTGCAAGGCAGATTTGTTAATGAGGAGCATTTACATCTTACCGTAGAATTTTTAGGGGAGATACCGAGCAATAAATTGAGTTTGATTAAAGAAATAATGGATAAACTTGAATTTGAAGCCTTTACGCTTCAGCTAACGAAAGTAGGGTATTTTAAGAGAGAGGAAGGCAATATCTATTGGTTAGGGATTGAAAATAATGATACGCTGTTCAGTATACATGCAGCATTGCGTCAACGCCTAATAGAAGAAGGTTTTGAGTTGGAAAACCGAGAATACAGGCCTCATATAACGATAGGCAGAAAAGTGAAATTAAGGGATGGCTTTAACAACGGTGAGTTGGATGATATGGTAAGAAAAATCAAAATTGACATAAACAAAGTGGATTTAATGAAATCGGAATTTGCCAATGGAAAGCTGAGATATTCCGTAATGTATTCAAAACATGAGAATTTAAAATAAAAATGAAAAGTAGTTGAAGTATAACTAAAACTTATTATAATAAAATAGTATACATAATTATGATGTGGTTGATATAAATTTCATTATGAGCGGGAGGCATAAAAATGGAAGAAGTTTATGAATTTTTAAAAAACTGCGGAACTTATTATTTGGCTACGGTAGAAGGAGATCAGCCTAGGGTTAGACCCTTTGGCACGGTGAATATTTTTGAGGGCAAACTTTATATTCAAACCGGTAAAGTCAAAGAAGTATCCAAACAGCTTCAGACCAATCCAAAAGCGGAGATTTGCGCTTATGCCGACGGAAAATGGCTTAGGGTAACAGGTAAGCTGATCAGAGATGACAGAGTAGAGGCAAAAAAAGATTTGCTGGATCATTATCCCGAACTTCAGTCTATATATTCTGCAGAGGATGATAATACCGAGGTTCTTTACTTTCAAGATGCAACAGCTACTTTCTATTCATTTACTGATGAGCCAAGAGTTATTCAATTTTAGGAAACAGTATAGTATAAAGAGATAGTTGTGTTTAAGATCAAAATCATTGTTGGGTTAAGTTTTACTTTGTTGAATTATAGCAAAATATGGAGAGAGCTGTAAGGCTCTCTTGACAATTACCGAAGAGAAGTTATATAATATTCTTAATTAAATAACCGGTTAGTTTGATTGGAGGAAAAAAATTTGGAACAAGCCTCTGGGAACGATGCAAGGGAAAGAATCATTAATGCGGCAATACAGTTGTTTTCCCAAAAGGGTTATGATGCAACGCGAGTAAATGATATAGCGAGCATTGCAAATGTCAATAAAGCGCTTATCTATTATTATTTTAAAAGCAAGGAAGATATTTTGGACTTTATGGTTCATTCTTTGCTTGATAATGCAGTATCCATTACTCTGGATTTTATTCAAACAAATATTATACAGATGATAAAAAACGGTTATCTGGAGATTAAACCCGATCGTCTGCATTTTGTTAATAATGAAGCCAGAGGGCATTTTATGCAAAGTGCTTTTAAATTCTATGAGCAGGTGGTAGATTATGTTATTGAACATAAAGATATCATCCGGATTTTGATGTTAGAGTCATTAAAGAAGGGAAAACATCAAAATTCATTATTCCATTTTATAGATTTTATAAGGGGGAACGAAAAAAACCCCATTTTTAAGACAATTTCCGAGGCCGGCCAAGATTTTGTGCATTCCGATGACATGGTATTGTTTAAGTTTTTCTTTTCGTTGATTCCAATTGTGAGTTTTGCTGCTTATTTTGATGATTATAAGGCGGTAAGTTCGTTAAGTGATAAGGAACTTCGTGATTCATTTCTACGCGTTTCTCAAATAATTACTGCTTCAATGATTTCGGGAAGTGATATTTTGTTGCGGGGTAATTACACGAACATTTAGTTCTTCCAAATAACCAATGAGTATTAAAATAAATAAAATTAACCAAACGGTTAGTTAAAAAAGGTAATAAAGGGGGAACAGTTATGAATAGGCTTCAGAAAACGGCAGTTAACCTGCTACTGAATTACATTGCGGACAATCCTATGGAAAAATTGCCAAAGATGTTTGAGCTTGCGGAAAAATTGGACAAAGGGAATTGGTATTCTACTCAGATTCGTGGATTGCGCAATATATTGCTGGACGAAAACAATGCCTGGCATGCCTTTGTCAAAAATTTGATTGAAGAAGTAGACATAAAGATTTTACAAAAATTTGTAGAATGCTTTATGATTAACGCAAATCTTGCACGGGCAGATCTTGCGCATGCTATTGAAGAAAAATATGACTGCAATGTTCCATGGGCAATTTTAATGGATCCTACCAGTGCATGTAACTTGTCCTGTATCGGATGTTGGGCCGCACAATACGGGGATAAGAATAATTTATCATACGAAACCCTTGATTCCATTTGCCGGCAAGGGAAAGAATTGGGTATTTATTTCTATATATTCTCCGGTGGAGAGCCTCTCGTACGCAAAAAAGATATTATTCGGTTGTGTGAAGTACATCAGGATTGCTATTTCTTTGCATTTACCAACGGAACGCTTGTGGATGATGAGTTGTGCAAGGAGATGCTGCGAGTAGGTAATTTTGCCTTGGCATTTTCTATTGAAGGTGACGAGGCGGCTACCGATATGAGGCGAGGAAAAGGTACGTATCGTAAAGTTATTGAAGCAATGGAACGTATGCGTGCCCACAAGCTTTTGTTTGGATACTCTACCTGTTATCACCGTTACAATACTGAAAGTGTAGGTTCGGATGAATTTGTTGACGACATGATTGCCCGCGGCTGTCGGTTTTCGTGGAATTTCACTTATATGCCTGTTGGAAAGGATGCACGCACTGACCTTATAGCTACTCCTGAACAACGTGCCTATATGTACAGACGTATCCGCGAAATTCGTGCAACCAAACCCATTTTTGCGATGGATTTTTGGAATGACGGTGAGTATGCGAACGGATGTGTTGCAGGCGGGAGGTGCTATTTGCATATAAACGCAGCCGGAGACGTGGAGCCGTGCGCATTTATTCATTATTCAAATGTTAATATTCATGATGTGTCGCTTTTGGATGCATTGCGTTCCCCTTTGTTTATGGCTTACCGCAAGAGGCAGCCGTTTAACAGCAATATGTTGCGTCCTTGTCCTTTGCTAGACAATCCGGAGATGCTTGCAGCTATGGTGAAAGAATCGGGAGCGAAATCAACGGATATGGAAGCGCCTGAAGATGTGGATGTGCTTTGTGCAAAAACGGCTCCTGCTGCTAAAGCATGGGCTGATGTGGCGGACCGTTTGTGGGAAGAGAATCGGAAGCAACGGGAAGCAGCTTGCTAAGCCGTGCATTGAAGGATGAAATATTCAAGTAAAATAAAAATATTTCAAGTTGATAAGCCGGTTTTTAAAAAACCGGCTTTTTTTAAGAACATTTGACACGTTTTTACAATAGTGATATACTTTATTTGCTGTTACAACTGTAGAAGACGAAATATTTGGGGGGATAAGAATGCTTTTGTACATAATAAGGCACGGTGATCCTGATTATGCCAATGATACTTTAACTCCTAAGGGAAAGTTACAAGCTGACAGCTTGGCCAAAAGGCTTGCCGTACACGGCATTGATAAGGTGTATTCATCGCCGCTGGGAAGAGCTAGGCTGACTGCTCAACCAACTTGTGATTTATTAGGACTTGAATGTCATATTGAGCCGTGGACCAGTGAGAATTTGGCATGGGAACATTTTTCCACCGTTTTTCCTGACGGCGCCAGAAAATGGGTATTTTCTCAGCAGACAACGGTTTTGAAGAATGATAAAACGGTATATTTGGGTGAGCGTTGGTATGAAGCCGAAGGGTTAAAAATGATTGATGCAAAAAAGGGATATGAAATGCTGGTTGAGAATTCGGATAAATTTTTAAAAAAGCTTGGTTATGAGCGTGAAGGAAGTGTTTATAAAATTATTGAACCCAATAATGATAGGGTGGCAGTGTTTTGTCATGAAGGTTTTGGGTTAACTTGGATGTCTCACTTGCTTATGATTCCTCCCCACATATTTTGGACAAGTTTTGCAATCACTCATTCAGGTTTTTCAGTGTTTGAATTTAAAAACAATCCTGATGGGTATACAACGCCAAGGTGTTTGTGCATGTCCGATACATCCCATTTATATAGGGAAAGTCTTCCGTTAAAATATAATAATAAGATTGATTATTGATTAAAAATGAATGTATATACGCATTTGTACGGAGTTGTCGCACAAGAGAGCGGGTTTCCGCCCGTCCGTTTGTGCGACAGCCCTGTGTGTAGATATATCGCCTTAATATTTTGGATATTATTTATAATCTCCCAAATAATCTTTATTGATTGCAAAAAGTTCATCACACATATCTTTAATTTCCTGCAAACTGCAAACGGCGGAAGTAAGCGGATCCATACAAACCGCATGGAATACTTTTCTTTTATTTTTTTCAATAGCAGCTTCTACCACCAAATTTTCTATCGCTGCCGTTGTATTTACCAGGATGGCAATATGATCCGGCAATTTACCTACGGCCATTGGCTGTAATCCGTCTTTGGAAGCCAATACCGGTACTTCGACGCAGGTATCTTCCGGTAAATTTAGAATGCACCCTTTATTCAGTACGTTTCCATTGAAAACGAACGGTGTATGATCTCCCATATAAGCATTGAAAATATCGGCGGCATATTCCAGACTTTTATTTAAATCAATTTCATCACTTTCCAACCATTCCTGCATTTCCTTTTTCCACGTTTTTTCTCTTTCCAGACGGGAATTCAGTGAAAAGGCATGTACGCCCGGATTCCAGTTGGTTCCATGAGTACAGTATTTTTCAATAAGGTCAGGCCTTTTTCTAAACCACGGATTATATTCGGAATTGTGTCCGCTGGATTCGGTTACATAATAATCTAAGTGCAGGAACATTTCGTTTCTGACGATTTCCTTATTATAAAATTCCGGATCTTTCAATTTTTCACGCAGCATAGGATACAAATCTTTTCCGTTCCACTCTAATTTAAGATAAAATGCTTGATGATTTACGCCTGCACATACATAAGAAACTTCGTTCAAGGGCACATTTAGCCATTCGGCAAGCATCTTGGCAGTTCCTTGTACGCTATGGCAAAGGCCTGTTACGTTTACGTTTGTTTGCGTAAGCATTGCTTTACAAAGCATGGACATGGGATTGGTGTAATTTAAAAACAAGGCATTGGGGCAGTATTTTTCAATATCTGCACATATATCAAGCATTAACGGGATGTTTCTCAGCGCCCTGAAGATTCCTGAGACACTTCTTGTATCCCCTATGTTAATATCTACGCCGTATTTCATTGGAATTTCAATGTCGTACCGCCAAATATCAATATCACCGTTAAATACCGTACATAATACACCGTCTGCTCCTTCAAGGGCTTTTTGTCTGCTTTGGGTAGCCGTTATTTTTGCAGGCACACCCATTTTTTGGACAATTTTCTCACATGCCAGCTTAATCATTTCCAAACGTTCCGGATTAATGTCCATCAGTGCGATTTCACAATCTTTAAAGGCTGGGAATGTTAATATATCTCTGACTAAATTTCTGGTAAATATAAAGCTCCCGGCACCGATAAAGGCAAATTTTTTCACTTTCATCACCTCTTTGAAAATACTATAATCATATTATAGGATGAAATACTACGATTTACCATGTATATTTTTTAAAAAACATGGACAAATTTGCTATTGACACCGTGAAACAATGATGATAAAATACCCAAAAGCGGGTGACGGATAATGCCTGGAAAAGTACAGGAATTCAAAGATAAAACAAATTTCACATCCAATGAATATCTTCATATAAACAGTTGTGGAAAACAAAATAATTTTAATAAGGAGTACACCATTCTCAGAACAAAGGGCAGGGTGGATTACCATATACTTTATATTGTGTCCGGTTCCTGTATGGTAGAACATGATAATGAGATGAAAACTCTTAACGCCGGTGATTTAATATTATATAAACCGGGGGAAAAACAACTGTATACTTTTTCGGAACCCAATACCATTAGTTACTGGGTACATTTTTCCGGCATAGGTGTCCATGAATTATTACAACGGTCGTTTTTATTGGTAAAATCCATTTTTTCATTGGGTTGCGACCCAAAACTGATTAGCCTTTTTGAAGATTTGATAAAAGAATATACTTTAAAGAGAAACTATTATTCTTTAATGTGTGAGAGTAAATTAATAGAGATTATAGCTACCATATCCAGGTTGTCTTCCAGTAATAAACAAGCCGGATTTGACAAAAAAACAAATATGATTTATAACGTTATAGAAAAAATGTATGAACAAAATTATAATATTAATATGAATGAACTTGCTGAAATGTGTGGACTCAGCAAAAGCAGGTTTGATCATCTTTTTAAAGAGGTGACCGGATTAGCTCCCTATCAATATCTACTTAAAATACGCTTGGAGAAAGCAAGATACCTTATCCATAACTCTACATTAAATATTTCGGAAATAAGTGATATTACGGGTTTTTCCGACCCACTTTATTTTAGCCGAATTTTTAAAAAATATTATAAGGTGTCTCCGAAAAATTATCGCAAAATTTGCTCAAATTAAATTTAGCGGGAAAAAATATGAACAGAAAGAGGAGTCATATAACCATGAAAAAAATATGTGTTTTTTGCGGTTCCAGTTTTGGGCAGAATGAAGAATATAGAAATAAAGCCAAGGAGATGGGAAAGGTTATTGCTGCGGCAGGGATTGACTTGGTGTATGGCGCAAGCAATGCCGGATTAATGGGGGAAATTGCTCGTTCTGTTTTGGAAAACGGAGGCAGGGCAATTGGCATCATTCCTAAAAAGATATATGAAAAGGTGGAGCACATTGAACTTTCCGAGCTTCACATTGTTGAAGGAATGCATGAAAGGAAAGCCATGATGTATGAATTATCCGATGCCTTCATCGCATTGCCGGGAGGAATCGGAACCATTGAAGAATTGGCCGAAGCATTTACATGGTTGCAACTGGGGTATCATTCGAAACCGATAGGCATTCTGAATGTTAACGGTTATTATGATCAATTTATTGGATTTTTAGACCATATGATTCATGAAGGCTTTATAAAAAAAGAACACCGCGATATGCTGATGGTTGCTCAGGAGCCGGCACGGCTGATGGATAAGATGATTCATAGCAATACCTTGTATATTGATAAATGGATTTAAGCTTTATTTAGCGGAGGCATAATTCTTTATGCCTCTTTTTTAGTAAAATAAATATATGGTTTAATCGTAGACAAACGGTCGGTTTGGTTATATAATTAGAGGTAAATGAAATACGCAATGTTTTGGGGGGATTCATAATGCTAGGAAGAGCTATAAAAAGATATTCCTACTGGATTGTTTTTTTTGCAATTATGCTGATGAAATACGGGTATTACCGTTTCAGATATTATCCTGTTCTTGATGACTGGATACAATACGGAGTTTTTTCCTTTAGCAACAATATTTTTAAGGAAATTATTATTGGAACAGGAACTTATACTACCCGTCCTTTTGCTTCATTATCCGACCCTTATATTTGGGCTCGGTTTTGGGGGAAAATGGGAATCGCTTTTTTTATTATCACATGCCTTCATATTTTAAGTGGGTATTTATTATATAAGGTATTTGAGTATCATGAATTAAATGTAGGTCTCCTTTTTTTGGCTATTTTTGGAATGCTGCCGTTAGGTACGGAAGCTACATATTGGATTTCGGCATCGTCCAGACTGGTTGTCGGAATCTTTTTTATGGCATTGTCTTTATATTTGTTGAGCTTATATATTCGTAAAAACCAACAAAATTATTGGCTGCTCTTGTTCTTTTTTCTGACTCATCTAATATCTTTAGGATACTATGAGTCCATTATTGTGTTAAGTGTTTTCAGTGCTGTTCTACTTATTATCCTGAATTGGAGATTGTTAAAGAAAAAATGGGTTGCCGTCATACCAATCGTCAATTTTTTTATGATTGCCGTTTACTATAAATCGTTTAGTCATGTAGGGCAGGTGGCAGCAAGGGGACAATTTATAAAAGAGAATTATATTTCTCATTTTCGCCTGGTATTTGATAAGATTATGGATGTATGGATAAAAGCGCATTTGCCGTTATATACCAGGGGATTTGTAAGGGGACTGAAGGTATTGTTGGAGAATCATTCTTATCTTTACCTGTTCCTCATCCTGCTGCTTAGTGTTGTGGCTGCCGTATTGGCATCCAGGGAAAAGAACGGTATGAGCAAAAAAGATGCGGTTATAAAAATAGTTATTGGGGTTATATTATTCTGGGTTCCTTTTAGTATTCATTTTATCTTAAGCGATGTGTGGATCAGCAATCGAAATGCATTTCCGTCATTGATCGGATTAGGATTAATTATGGAGGGGCTTTTAACTGTTTTTACAGATTCTCAAAGGAGAAAATATGTTAAGAGTATAGTGATAGCCATATTAGTGCCTGTATTGATGATTATCCACATATCCGAACTTACGGATTATAAAAACATAAGTGAAGCGGACCGGCTGATTTGTACCAATATTATTAACGCGGCAAAAGGAACGGAATTTCTGGAAGGGAAAAAGAAGGCGTTTCTGTTCAATACAGTATCGGCTTATGTAGAACAGAATATGCATTATCATGAACATATCCATAATGTAACGGAAGCCGATTGGTCATTGACCGGAGTGATAAGGGCTGTAAGCAGAAACAGAAATATCCATTCCATGAAGCCGGTTCCTAATGAGCAGTCATTCAGTATGGATGATATAAACTCCTTTGATTTATTTGGAATTGACTCCTCTATGAATGTATTTCCTCTTTATGCGGAAGAAGATAGGAGTGACGGAAAGATTTTATTAAAGCGAGAAAACGGAGAGCCATTTGGTTTCATTCAGAAAGAAGATACATTATATCGTTTTTATTACATAAAATCGTAAATCAGTCTGTTTAACGGCATAAAAATACTGTATAATTACATTGTGGTACCGGACAAAGGCTTAGTTTACGATTAGGAAGGATGGTTATTGTTTCATGGAAGAACAAAGAAAAGGTCCGTTAATATCCGTTGTTATTCCGGTTTTTAATGAAGGGGAACAAATTCGGGAAAATATTCATATTATACATAACATTCTTGACCAACATGGGATTCTTCATGAATTTATACTGGTTGATGACGGTTCTTCGGATAACACGTGGAGTCAGATTCAGCATATATCTACCGATATTGGTTGTGTTTATGGCATTAAGTTTAGTAGAAATTTTGGAAAAGAGGCGGCACTTTGTGCAGGATTGGAAGCTGTCCATGGAGATGCATGCCTTGTTATGGATGCCGATCTTCAGCATCCGCCTTCGTTAATTCCGGAAATGGTGAGATTATGGAAAGAAGAAGGGTATGATGTTGTAGAAGGAGTCAAATCTTCCAGAGGAAAAGAAAGATTTATCAATAAAATTGGAGCCGTTTGTTTCTATAAAATATTGTATAAGTTATCCGGTTTTGACTTGCAGAGTGCATCGGATTTTAAACTGTTGGATGCCAAAGTATTATCGGCATGGAAGCAGATGGGTGAACGGGAAGTCTTTTTTAGAGGCATGTCTGAATGGGTTGGATTTAAGAGAAAAAAGATTCCGTTTGAAGTACAGGACAGGACATCAGGACAATCGAAATGGTCCATAGTCAGTTTAATAAAGCTGGCAATCACGGCCATTACTTCATTTTCATCTTTACCTTTACATCTTGTTACTTTTTTGGGAGTGTTGTTTTTAGCCGGTTCCTTTATTTTAGGGATTCAAACCCTGTATATGAAGTTTAAAGGAATGGCGGTAGGCGGATTCACCACGGTCATTTTGTTATTGTTAATTATTGGGAGTACATTGATGATTAGTCTGGGTATTATAGGAACTTATATTGCTAAAATATTTAATGAAGTAAAAGCAAGACCGAGATACGTTATTGCTGAAATCACTGAGACAAATCAAACAGAGACGTAGCTAATGGGTTGGAGGTAAAATGAATGCAAGAGATCAAGAAGGAAACGCGTAGCTTTTGGAGCACGGTATGGAAATATGCACGAACATATAAAGTCAATATCTTTTTAGCAATTATGTTTTCAATGCTTACAGGTGTGGCCGTTGCAATTCAACCATTGATTATCAAATTTATTGTAGATAACGGGATATTAAATAATCAGGTAAATAATTATGAAAAAATAAAAATTGTAGGATTCTATTGCATTGTTTTTATAGTGTTTGCAATATTCAGAATGACTTGTTGGGGCATTGGATATCGAAATATTCTTAAATTCATAGAGGGGTTTTTGTTTAACATCAGGTCGGACCTTTATGCACATATTCAAAATATGTGTATGGCTTTTTATGAAAGGCATTCCTCGGGGGAACTATTTAATTATATTATGGGTTCACCAATGAATAATTTAAAAAATTTTCTGCAGCAAATGGCTATTAATGTGCCGTATCAAATGGTTTCATTAATCATTTCGCTTGGAGCAATGTTCTATTTTGATTGGTTGCTGACGTTGGTTTTAATATGTATTGTGGGAATTACAGTCATGATTAATTATTATTCCAGATTTAAAATCAAACGGTTGTCAAAAGATTATTTACAGGTAGAATCCAATGCCAGTAGGTACATATCGGATGTGCTTCAAGGGATCAGGGCAGTAAAATTATATGCCATTGAAAATGATACGTATTCTAATTTTGAAAATTATACGGCCGAGATGCGAGAAAAGGGAATAAAACTGTCCTTTGCACAAATGCTGGAAGGATTTAAGCCGGAGTTTTTGGAATATGTGGGTACTGCGCTGGTATATTTTGTAGGAGCTTTATCTTGTATTTATCGAGGATTGACAACCGGTGTCTTATTTGCCTTTGTGTCCAGTATGGGGACCATTTTGCATACCTTGATGTCGTGGTTAAATCTGAATTTGTTAAAGAGTAATGCGGAAGCCGGTTTGGACAGAATTGTGGCTGTGTTGGAAGAAAAAGCAACCACCGAGGAGCCGGAAGAAAGCCGGGCAAGAAATCCGCAAATTGAAAAGGAAAAATCAATTAGACATCATAGACCTTGCATAAGTTTTGAAAATGTAACATTTGGATATGAGAATGATAAGAAAATATATGAAAACCTTAGTTGTCAAATTGATTATAATCAAAGTATTGCATTGGTCGGTGGCAGCGGCAGTGGGAAGAGTACGTTTACAAAATTGGCAATGAGGCTTTATGACGTGAATGCCGGGGTGGTTAAAGTACATGGCAGGAATGTTAATGAATATAGATTGAAAGATTTAAGAGCAAGCTTTGGCATTGTACCGCAAGATCCATACATATTTCAAGCAACCATATTGGAAAATATAAGGATAGCGAGACCTGAAGCATCCATGAAAGAAGTTATTAAGGCTATGGAAATAGCCCATGTTCATGAATTTGTCAATGAGTTGCCCAGAGGATGGAATACACTGGTGGGAGAAGGCGGACTTGGCTTGTCAGGCGGACAAAAACAGAGAATCGCTATAGCCAGGGCAGTTCTGGGCAATCCGGATATTTTAATATTTGATGAGGCAACATCAGCACTGGATAATATTTCGGAAAAGCTTATTCAACAGTCCATGGAAGAACTGATGAAAACACATACCGTCATTATTATAGCCCATAGGCTTACCACTATACGGAATGTGGACAGAATTCTTGTATTTGAAAACGGAAAAATAGTACAAGACGGAACTTATGATGAATTAGCAAAGGTAGAAGGAACGTTTAACGACTTGCTTACTTTAAAGAATGAATAGATTCACTTTTTTCATATATGAGCATATACTATATAATGTGAACAAAGGCGTTCACCAAATAATGTATTCTACATTGTTTGGTGGCGCTTTTTCTATTTTATGTTAATTAAATGAGGTGATGGTATGTGTGGAATAGCAGGATTTTGTAATTATAAAATGGATTATACTCAAAATGAAGGATTTTGGAATAATATTTTGATAAATATGAGAAAATCGATTGCCCACCGGGGTAGTGACAATGTCGGTGAATTCTTAAGAAAACATGTTGGGCTTAGTCATACTCGTTTGTCCATAAGAGATTTGCTTTTTGGTGCACAACCTATGGTCAGAAAGATTGGCAATACGGAATATGTTATTGTTTATAATGGAGAAATCTATAATACCGATGAATTGGTGCCGGAACTGAAAAGGGCAGGGTATGTTTTTGAAACAACTACCGATACTGAAGTTATTCTTTATGCTTACATTCATCATGGCATTGATTTTGTCAAGAAACTAAACGGCATTTTTGCCTTTGCAATATGGGACAGTGGACTTGAGCAACTCATATTATATCGAGATCGTGTTGGTGTCAAACCGTTATTTTATACAATAAAGGATGATACGCTTGTTTTTGGCTCGGAAATCAAAGCACTGTTTTGTTTCCCGGATGTCAAACCGGAAATTGACATCAACAGTTACAGGGAAATTTTTGGGTTGGGACCGGCTCGGACATCAGGTAATGGTGTTTTTTGTGGTATTTATGAAATAAAACCCGGTGAATATGCCGTTTATTCGAAAAAAGGCTTACATACCGTCCGGTATTGGGAGTTGAAAAGTCAAGTTCATACCGACAGTTATCCGCAAACCGTGGAAAAGGTATCTTATTTGGTGCAGGATGCCGTTCGAAGGCAAATGGTTTCCGATGTTCCGGTTTGTAGTTTTTTATCCGGAGGAATTGATTCCAGTATTGTGACTGCCGTAGCCTCTGATTTTTTAACGGAAAACGGTGCACAGCTCAATACCTTTTCTTTTGATTTTAAGGACAATAATCTCTTTTTCAAATCCAATGCTTTTCAGCCCGAACGTGATAGGCCGTTTGTTGATATTATGTTGGAGAAATATTATTTAAACCATACTTATCTTGAATGCGATGAAGAATGTTTAGTTCATTTGCTTTATACGGTGGTGGATGCAAAGGATTTGCCGGGGATGGCGGATATTGACGCTTCGCTTTTATATTTTTGCTCATTGGTTAAAAGGCATAACAAAGTTGCCTTGACCGGCGAATGTGCAGATGAAATTTTCGGAGGATACCCATGGTTTTATAGAGATGACCTCATGTGGGTAAACGGATTTCCGTGGTCAAAGGACATAAGCGCAAGAACGTTATTACTATCCGATGATTTTATTCAAGAGCTTCAATTGGAAGAATATGTTTTAGCAAGGTATACGGATTCGCTTAAGGAAGTTCCGCATTTGGAGGGTGAGAATTATGTGAACAGGAGACGTAGGGAAATCGCTTACCTGAATCTCAAATGGTTTATGCAAACGTTGCTTGACAGAATGGATAGGGCAAGTATGTATTCGGCACTTGAAGCAAGAGTACCGTTTGCCGATCATAGAATTATCGAATACGTATTTAACGTACCATGGGATATGAAATATCGGTATGGCATGGAGAAAGCGCTTTTAAGAGATGCGTGCAAAAGTTTATTGCCGGATAAGCTTTTATCCCGTAAAAAAAGCCCTTATCCCAAAACCTATCACCCCAATTATGAGCGATTGCTGGTACAAACCTTGACCAATATTATAAACAATCCGAATTCGCCTATTCTGTCGTTGGTGGATAAGAAAAAAGTGCTTTCTTTCATGCAAGCACCTACGGAATACGGCAAGCCGTGGTTCGGTCAGTTGATGGCAGCACCGCAGCTAATGGCCTATATGATTCAGGTGAATTATTGGCTGGAAAAATATTCGCCTGGTTTTGTGTAGTAGTTGTCAATTAAGAACGTAAATATTTGTTGATTTTCGGGCGACCTGTGGTCGCCCGTGGATGTATCTGTAGGAACGCCATACATGGTGTCCGAATGCAATGTATTGATAGGCGGACGCCATATATGGCGTCCCTACATTATGGATACCGTTTATATATGGATAAATCGTTATTCTGAGTACTACAGAGTCACGGCGAAGTTAAATAGAAATTAGAGAATACAGATTTAGGAATATATGAACCGTATCCATTATACAGTATATTGGGTTGATGACATTGGTTTCCATTCCTGCCTGTTTGTGCGGCAGCCCCAATGCAGTACATTCATAGACGGATGCTATGAGCTGTATATGGGGTCCCTACATTATACCGTTTATATATTGACAATCGTGTTTATTCATAGTATTATAATATAAAACATATATGAATACTCGGATATGGAGGTGCGGGGCATGAAGTTTTCGACCAAAGGGAGATACGGACTGAGGGCAATGGTTGATCTTGCAGTTCATTCCAAAGGAGACCATGTTGCATTACACAGCATCGCTCAGAAACAAGGGATTTCAATACATTATCTGGAACAGGTTTTTTCCCAACTGAGAAAGTCAGGACTTGTGAAAAGCGTTAAAGGTGCGCAAGGGGGATATGTATTGGCGGAGGCACCGAAGGATATTACGGTCGGTCAAATTTTAAGAGCACTGGAAGGTCCCCTTTCGGTTATTAATGAAGAGGAACAGGATACGAATGAAGAAACCGGTATTGAGAAGTGCATCAGGATGAATGTGTGGGATAAAATGAGTGAGTGCTTGAATGAATTGGCGGATTCAATTACTTTAGAGGATTTGGTAGAGCATTACCATAAAATGAATGAAACAGAATATATAATGTACTATATTTAATTTAAAATATTTATTGGCTTCGGCTAAAGTTCAATTAGAGGAGGATGATTCATATTGGGAATGTATATCGTATAGGTACAAAAGTGGTACATGGTTCTAAAGGCTATGACCCGCATACGGGAGCGGTAAGCTTTCCTATCTATCAAAGTGCAACCTTCAGGCATCCGGGATTATACCAGTCTACCGGTTATGATTATTCACGTCTGCAGAACCCTACAAGGGAAGAGCTGGAAAACACTATTGCAAGCCTTGAAAACGGAAAGTTCGGCTTTGCTTTTTCCAGCGGTATGGCTGCTATTTCTACCATACTTTCTCTTTTTTCACCAGGAGACCATATTATTGTTTCCGATGACCTTTATGGAGGTACGTTTAGGCTATTTGACGAAATATACAAAAAATACGGGATTGAGTTTTCCTACGTAAATACAAGCAGTATAAACGACGTTGAGGAGACCATAAAAAAGAACAGTAAAGCAATTTTTGTGGAAACACCGTCCAATCCTATGATGAAAGTGGCGGATTTGAGGAAAATTTCAGAGTTGGTAAAAAGCAAAGGAATGCTTTGTATTGTTGATAACACCTTTTTGACTCCGTATTTTCAAAGGCCTTTGGAACTTGGGGCGGATATTGTCATACATAGTGCAACCAAATATCTTGGCGGGCATAATGATACGTTGGCCGGTTTGATTGTAATGAACGATGATGAGTTGGCAGAGCGGCTGAAACTGATACAGAAGTCTGAAGGTGCGGTATTATCGCCTTTTGACAGTTGGCTCATTTTAAGAGGCATCAAGACTCTTGGGGTTCGGCTTGAAAAACAGCAGCAGAATGCGCTGGAAATTGCCAATTGGCTTCAAACCCACAAAAACGTGACAAAGGTATATTATGTTGGATTGCCTGAGCATGAAGGTTATCCCGTATCTATATCGCAGGCCTCCGGGTTTGGGGCTATGATTTCCTTTCACGTAAACGATGTACGTACCGTTGAGAAAGTCTTGGAAAAGGTGCAGTTGATTCTATTTGCCGAGAGTCTTGGCGGTGTAGAAAGTTTGATTACTTATCCTATGGTACAGACTCATGCGGCTATTCCGGAGGAAATGCGGCAGAGGCTTGGCGTTACCGATACCCTCTTAAGGCTTTCGGTAGGCATTGAAGATGTAAAGGACATCATTGCGGATTTGGACCAGGCATTGGAATAGGAGGACACAAAATGAGTATATTTGATGAAGTGATTGACAGAAAAAACACAAATAGTCTGAAATGGGACTATTGCAAACAAAGATTCGGGAAAGAAGATATTTTGCCTATGTGGGTGGCCGACATGGACTTTAAGTCACCGGCTCCTATAACCGAGGCAATCATACGCAGAGCGGAACATGGAGTATTTGGTTATACCGAGGCTTCGGAAAAGCTGTCAGCCGCTTTAGCCGGCTGGATGAAAAACAGACATGACTGGCCGATCGATCATAAGTGGATTGTATATAGTCCGGGGGTTGTTACTTCGGTCAATACGGCAATCCTTGCTTACACAAGTCCGGGGGACAGAATTTTGATGCAAACGCCCATATATTATCCTTTCTATTCCAGCATCCGGGACAATGAAAGGGAGTTGGTGGTGAATCCGCTTAAAAATAATAATGGATATTATGAAATTGACTTTGCCGATCTTGAGAATAAGCTTTCCGAGCATGTAAAACTAATGATTTTTTGCAGTCCCCACAACCCCATCGGAAGAGTCTGGAAACTTCATGAGTTGGAAAAGGTATTGGAGCTTTGTAAAAAATATAACGTTGTTCTTGTCTCCGATGAGATACACTCGGATTTGGTTTTCAAGGGGCACAAGCATATACCGATTCATTCTTTGTCGGTGGAAACTTATAAAAAATGCATTACCTTGGTTTCTCCCACAAAAACTTTTAATATTGCCGGATTATCGGTGTCTGCCGCTATTATACCCGACTTGGAGCTGAGAAATACCTTTAAAAAGGTTTTGAATAAAAACGGAGCAGGTATGCTCAATATCTTTGGACTTACGGCTGCTGAAGCGGCTTATACAAGCTGTGAAAAGTGGCTGGATGAATTATTGGTATATCTTGAGGAGAACCTGAATATATTGGAGGAGTATTTTCAAAATTATATTCCGCAAATTAAAGTGATACGGCCGGAAGCAACCTATCTTGCATGGCTTGATTGTAATGAGTTGCCGGTTCCGGCAGAGAAATTGAAGGAGTTTTTTGTGAGTAAAGCCGGTGTAGGATTAAATGACGGAGCAACCTTTGGTAAAGAAGGGGCCGGCTTTCAGCGGTTGAATTTTGCTTGTCCCAGGAAAATTTTATTGGAAGGACTGGAAAGAATTAAAAAGGCGGTTCAGAAATAAAGTTTTTTCGTATGTTCCGAAAGGGATAAATAGATGTAAAGTAAGATAAAAGCAGATGTTTATGGGAGATGTTTTGATAAATGCAAAAAACAGTTCCTTTATCTAAGAATATAGGTTTTCAAATATTTCTTCGGAGATAAACCGGTGTAAGATTTAAATGATTTCAAAAAATGCGAAAGTGAATTAAACCCGCTGGCTAAACAAATTTCCGTTATAGAAAGGTTTGTAGATAATAATAGTTTTTTTGCATATGATATTTTTAAATTAGTTAAGTATTCAATATACGTTTGACCTGTTATTTTGCTAAAAAGTTCGCAAAAATAATTAGGTGACAAATTAACAATAGATGCAATTTCTTTTAATGACGGATTTTCATTAAAATGCAGTTGCAAATATACTATCGCCTTTTGAATAGGAGGATTATTTATAGTCATGCTTATCGGTGCCAGAAATATTTTTCTTAAAATTGATATGAGCAAACATTCTAATAAATTTCTCGTATAATTAAGCGAGAAATTTTTATTTTGATTAGTAAATTCAGCACACATTAATTCAAATATTAGACGAAGCTCTCTAAACTGCGAACCTTCTGCACTAAAAATAATGTTGTCTTTTCTTGTAAGTATTGTATAAAGAAGTTCATCAGACAAACATTCGTCGCTGAACATTATATTATAAATTTCAATCTTGTTATCTACTTTTATTTCATGAAAATCCGTTGGCCTAAGTAAATAAACACTGCCCATTTGAAGAGGATATTCAATTCCATTCAAAATTTGTTTGCCATGACCGTTTAAAACCAATTCAATTTCAAAAAAATCATGCCAATGATGATAGAAATCGTGTGTTAATATCTTCTTTTCAACTGACAATTTTCGTTCTTCATCAATCCAATCTTCTGCTAGTAATCTGCTAAATTCGATATGATCCATAATTTTAACCTCCATGGCGAGATTTTATCATAAAATTTCATTTTTAACAATATAAATCTGAAAATATGATGATTTATCATAAAATATGACAAGTATTTTTTTAATCATCTTGATATAGTAAATTATGAGGTGATTTTTTATGTATGTTGGTGTAGACGTTGGTGGAACTAAATGCGCAGTCGTTTTAGGCGATGAAAACGGAAATGTAATGAATAAGATTAAATTTAAAACTACAGATGTCTCAAGCACTTTGAACAATATTTTTAATTCAATAGAAAGATTTAAAGGTTTTAAGTCAATTGGAGTAAGCTGTGGAGGTCCTCTTGATACTAGAGCCGGTGTGATATTATCACCGCCCAACTTACCTGGGTGGGATAATATACGTATTGTTGATTTACTGAAGAATAAATATAAAGTTCCTGTAAGTTTGCAAAATGATGCAAATGCTTGTGCGTTAGCGGAATGGAGATTCGGTGCGGGGAAAGGTACAAAAAATATGGTGTTTTTAACCTTTGGTACAGGTTTGGGTGCTGGATTGATTTTGGATGGGAGATTGTATTCAGGAACAAACGGTATGGCTGGAGAAGTTGGACATATTCGTTTGGAGAATTATGGTCCCGTAGGTTATGGTAAGGCAGGTTCTTTTGAAGGATTTTGCAGTGGCAATGGGATAGCGCAAATCGGTAAAATGATAGCAATGGAGCATTTCCAGCAGGGGAAAACAGTTTCTTATTGTAGCAGTTATGATCAATTGGACGAAATAAGTGCAAAACTCATTGCGGATTGTGCAGATAACGGAGATGAAATTGCTAAGGAAGTATATAGGATATGTGCAGAAAAATTAGGATATGGCTTGGCCATATTAATAGACATATTAAATCCGGAAGTAATCGTTATGGGAAGTATTTTTGCAAGAAGCCATAATTTATTGTGGGATGTGACTGAAAAAGTTATTAAGCGGGAAGCTCTAAGTCATTCATATAATGTATGCAAAGTTGTTCCGGCAGCTCTTGGAGAGCAAATAGGCGATTATGCAGCTATTGCTGTAGCGATAGATGCTTTGAGGTAGTGTTAAATAACTTATGAAAAAAAGAAATATGGGAATAGTTGGATTTATTGAACTTTGAAAAGTGAAGAATATACCACAGTTTCGCATTTATTCCACGATCCTCTTGACAATGAGCCT
>Ga0134102_1000915_pt1 | contig 29394 bp, 33 predicted proteins | sample 13_3_2metaG_FD_94447 | JGI IMG/M metagenome (GOLD analysis project Ga0134102, IMG submission 94447) | Switchgrass degrading microbial communities from high solid loading bioreactors in New Hampshire, USA - 13_49_3.3_201_A3 metaG | ecosystem: Engineered > Bioreactor > Semi-continuous > Anaerobic...
AGTCTCCTACGGCCTGATGCACTAACCTTCTTCATGCGGGGACCTCCCTTTACTACCAAACCTAGGATAGTCCCCACACTACCCTCTTGTCTACCTGTTTCACATGTGTCTGAACTTAGTCATCAGAATTCTCAGGCGGAACCACTGCAACAGGCTGCAAATCCCCGGATTAATGAACGTTTGACACGCTCATAGCGAACGATTGCTCACCTGTATCGGGTTTAACACTCGTAGGTTCATCATTGACTTCAGGCAAGCTGGCGACATACAGAATAGCCCCTCGGTCAACCAATCCGAGTGTCTCCCGCGCCGCCCGTCTGACGAATTCGTCTGTACTTGCATACGATATATCCGCCATCACCTGTGCGTTTTTCTGCTGCCATTCATAATATTGGGCTTGCAAACTGCTGATCTCTTGACGGATCTGACTGAGCCTGTACACACTTGGAACGTACAACCATAGGCAGAGAATCGTGCAACAAACGATTGCGAGCTTGATATCACCCACAAGACGGGCCCTGCGCAACTCTTTTCTACGCCTCAACCGTCTTCTTCGCTCACTAGGAGTCTCACCAAAAAGCCCGCTCACGCCGTACTCTACCGGTTCTAAGTCACCGCTGTTGAGAACGAGAGAAGCCATACTACTCGCCCCCTTCTTCATCGTCGGTTATTCCTAAACCGAGTACATCGCCAGGCAAAACGATTACGACCTCGTATCCTTTAGTGCGGGCACGGTTGTACAGCGTCGCGACGGTACTCGAACTCAATCCAAGCCGCTTGGTAATCTCGTCAGTAGAAAACCCCATCTCTTTGAGAGCGACCACCTGACGCTCACGAAAGCTCAGTTTCTCTACACCGCGAATTTCGATCTTCATCGGGAGTCACCCAGCGCACAGTTCGAAGTATCCCCGTCAAGCCCGCAACACTGACAAGATCAACTGATTACTACAAGGTGACTACAAATTTTCTACAAAATTTTGCGTTCTCCTTCTTTAGATTGATTGGAAAAACAGGCGCCCCGGCAAATGGAAGATTAAGAGGCGCAAGGTACAGGTCTATCTCTTCATCCTATTGCGGTTGAACGCTCTTCTTATATTCATTAGCCAATAGGATATCCGGAATGGGCTGCGTACGCGCGACCTCTTTCTTGCAGTCGCACTGCTCTTTAACTGACCGGAAGGACTTCGATGGCGGCGCTTCCACCGTGACGCGAGGCGATAGCGTGCGCGGTATAACGGTCGTGCTACTGTTCTCCGGAACCGAGTTTGAAAGCGCGACAGGCCGTTCATAACTTTGCTGCACAGTTCGGCCACAGCAAGAACAACGCTGATAACTGCGTGGCTGAGCGCCGCCCGGTAGAGCAGAAACCCAATTGCCCAGCCGAGAAACACATAAATGCGCACCTGGCCCCAGTTGTCGCTGACTAATATGATGAATATGATAGAAGCTACAACTAACCAAAACAGCAGGTCTCCTATATCGGTCAGTAGACGTCGAGGCCGAACCACCCCGCGGATGAGGCGGTACAGGTCAAAGATAAGGCCGGTAATAAGCCCGCCGACCACCATGCTGACAAGAGTGGACAGCTGATCGCGGACAGACTCCACTCCCACCACCTCACGCAAAGGAGTCATCCACAATCTACGTGTATTGCCACTCTTGCATGACTATGACGAAATGGGAAAGTCTTTCGATGCGGAAAAAATGGCGGGCGTCGCAAGTGAAGATCTATCTGTCGACAACTCCTGATTTCCTGATGATCCAGATGAAGAAGACCATCCAAAGTGTGGCGCTTGTAATAATCAGACATCGCTGCATCTTCTTGGCAAGGAGGAATTTAGCTACGTCAAAGCTGGCAGCACTATGCCGAATTCCGGACCAGTAGTTCACGATTTTCTGAACATAGTTGCGGGTCTCTCGAATCGGAGGCACACATGAAGAGGCCGCATCATCCTGCTCATAGACCTTGGAGGCCCCGGCATTGTATGCTGCGAGTGCCATTATCACATCCCCATTGAAACGGTCGATTAAGGAGCGCAGGTATGCAATGCCGGTGCGCAAATTCGCGTCGACGTCGAAAATGCAGTCATTGCCGCATGCAGGAGGATCATGCAATCCGTCGCACTGAGAATTCGGATTGAGCTCACGCCAGGTGACCGGCATTATCTGCATCAGCCCGCGCGCACCGGTAGACGAGACCGCAGTAGGCTTAAAGTGGCTCTCTTGGCTGATGATAGATGCCACCAGCGAAGGATCGAGATCATACTTGATAGAGTACAAATTGATCTGATCAGAAAAGGGGAACGCGGTAACCTCGCTGCGAACGCGGGTGTAACTTGCGAACACTGCGGCTGCCTTATCCGCCTGCTGATTCACATACAGCACGCTAGACCAAGACATTCCAACGATGATTCCGAGAACAACCATGAACCAAGCTGACCAGGCCCGTGAAATCCTACTCTTGGGCCGAAATATGTCGATTAGGATTATCAGTGGGCTAAACACCAGCATTACAGCTGACATCAGGACAGTCTTTACGATGACAAGCAAAAAAGCCAAAGGCCTCCACGGCGAGCGAGTGGACCTAGACCGAGCCACAGACTGCCCTCCTGCACTTCAAGTCTCGCGCCGTTATTCTGTAACGAGGACGGGTTTGAGATTACAACCGCTAATAGCGGTCACCGGCGCATACTAATACGTTCTCTGCGTCTCGGCAGCATCCCTTCTGCAACCTCAATGATAAGCCACGCGACTCGCCTAGAAGAATTAGCAAGATACTGCTGGCTGAAGGAGTTCAGCGAAACATCTTGTTAAACAGGCCTTTTTTCTTCTCCTTTACTTCTTCGTATTCCAAAGAATCCAGGTGCCCCTCCAAAACAGCATTTCCCGATTCAAGATTGAGAGACTTTATGTGCAGTCCACTTCCGCGTATTAGCAGAGTACCGGCGCTGGTTTGAAATACCACCTCCTCGTCGTCGAAACTCTCGACCTCCAACACTCCCTCTATCCCCACTGAGCGGCGATCGGAGATGAGCAGCTTATGCAGGCGCTGAGGCTCCCGACTCGGATTTTCACCGTCTCGGCCTTCGGGTCTCACTGCGATCCCTCCCTAGTGAGCAGGTGTAGATTCAACCCACCACTATGACTATTCGCAGAGGGATCAGTACATGATCATCATTCCCAGAGCTTGATAACTTCTACGTCTTTGAAGAAATACTTGACAATCTCCTGTGGGCTGGATCCCTCCTTTGCCATCCCGTATGCCCCCCATTGACTCATACCCACTCCGTGGCCCGATCCTCTTCCTGCCATGTATACCTCGGTAGCAGTACTGTCTAGGCTAGTAACCAACGTAGACCGCATTCGGTCCGGCCCTACGGCATTGCGAAAAACAGCCCCGGGCAAGTCCGTCTGACCTTGGCTGTGAATGACTCTAATGACCGTCGCACGGCCGGTCTGGTCCCTCTCGACGATCGAAATGCGTTGGACCTGTCCCACAGAATGCCCTGCCGCGTTAAGCAGGTTCGTTATTTCGTTCAGGGAGTAGCTTGTCTCCCAGTTCAACTCCTCACGAGGAATATGCCGCAACTCGGCCGGCACCTCTACGCTCTTGGTATATGGAGGCTCGTCTCCCTCGTAGGCCAATCCATCCTTAGCAAGAGTGGTGCGGCCGCCGCTGGAGGCATGAAACCAAGCTTTCACGTACCTCCCGTTGTGAGCGAGGATCATTCCCTTTGTGGATTCCACCGCTTGGCGGATCACGTCTGTAACAGAGGCCGGATCATACGCCTGGGTTTCTTCTTTATCTGTAGACATATCTGTGCCGTACTTGTCGTGCATACCGCCCTCGCTCATCTTGGCAAGGGTAAACGTGCGCGCTAAAATCGCCTGTGCTGCATACGCGTTCACCGGCCAGTCCGGCAGCATCTCGCCTGCAACTACGCATGCAATGTACTCCTCCATCTTGAGCTGCTTTCTCTCGCCGGTCTCGTTCACATAGAGGGATATAGTCGGCTCGCTTTCGAACTTGTCCACTACTCGGTCCTCAGGTCGGGAGTCGCTCCTGATGCAACCCCGCAGGGCGAATACAAGAGCCCCCAGCACTATGAGAAGGGCCACTGCCAAGACGACCGAGTATTTCTGTGATCTCATCCTATCACCCTCTTACGAGATAGAATTCCTGGCCACCGGCTTTATTATCTCGCTCGAGGGTTCGTTTATGCTCGACTCACTTGTTCTGATCCCTGTGTAGAACGCGTTTCGATTCCTCCCAGAGTTTATCCATATCCTCCAACGTCATATCATAGATAGCAGTCCCGGCAGCTGCAGCCTTTTCCTCGATGTACTTAAACCGCGATATGAATTTAGACACAGTGCTCTTCAGAGCATCCTCCGGATCAATATCAAGAAGCCGAGCAACATTCACAATGGCAAAAAGTAGGTCGCCCAACTCTTCCTTAACGAGACGATTTCTGTCATTACTCGCGGTAGCAGAATTCAACGAATCAAGGGCCTCCTTGAGTTCTGCAATTTCCTCCTCAACCTTTGAAAAGGCCGGTCTGAAGTCTTGCCAGTCAAATCCGACCTTTGATGCTTTTGATTGAACTATTTCTGCTCTCATTAATGCGGGCAAAGCTACCGGAACAGAGTCAAAAACTCGCGAGAAACGCTCCGCTTCTCCCCTTTCGGCCGCCTTGATTTTCTCCCAGTTCCGAAGCACTGCTTCAGCACTGTCGACCTGTACAGTCCCAAAGACATGTGGATGCCTGCGTATCAGTTTCTCTACTATGCCGGAAACTACGTCCGAAGCATCAAAGTAGCCTTCCTCGTTCGCAATTTGAGCGTGAAAAACTGTCTGCAACATTACGTCGCCCAGTTCTTCACACAACTTGTCCATATCACCCCGATCAATCGTATCCAGCGCTTCGTATGTCTCCTCAAGCAGGTACTTCTTGAGCGACTCGTGAGTCTGCTCCCGATCCCACGGGCACCCATTATCTCCCCTGAGTTTCGCCATAACCGCTACCAGCTCTGAAAACGCAGCGGCAGCTTTCTCATACCCGCACACGTCCAGCCGCGGTTTTAGCGGAGGCACGATTAACGTGGTCAGGTGATCTAAGTCATCGGTTCTATCTATCTCATACAGCTTAATATGCGCAACGCGCTCATGGCCGGTGCCTGCGGCAGTGACGAGTACGGCCGGGTGCTCGTCAGGATATACCTGCAGCAAACGCGTCTTGACTGCGCTCGCAGTAATCCTGTTGTACACCTGCGGCACTAGAAGCACGACATTAACGTTGATCGGGACGGCATCTATGGACAAGGCATCAACAATCTGCAACCCCTCAAACGGATCTATTCCGGCGCTCGAGTACACCGAATCAAGAAAACTCACTGCGGGAACAATCACCACCTTGACACCCGCCTTATCAGCTATATCTCTGAGAAGACTGACAGACCTCTCACCAATAAACGGGCTACCCGGCACAGCATAGACCAGATAAGCGGAAGCGTCGGCCTCGAAAACCCGTCGGGCCTCCTCAATCACCCTAACCGCGATAGACCTGTAGACGGCCTCAAAATCGTCTGCGTCTTCATATAGTTCATCGAGTGCTTCATAGGAAATGCCTTGGTTAGCCAGTTCTGAGACCGTGGGGTGTTGCGCAGTGCGGATGAGCACTCGAGATGCACCTTTCAACAAGCGCAACGTTCCGATAGTCATAGCGTCCATGTGCCCTGGACCTAAACCAACGACATATATCTGCGGACAGTCAAACTGCGGCAACGGTTTCACCTCCAAGGGCTCGAAGTGTGTCGGCAATGTACAAGACCGGTGTAATGACTTAGCCGCTGATCCAGTTTGTCCTGCAGCAGACTTGAGTAATCCATTAAGTGCGCTCGAAATCATCGTAGATACTTAGAGAGCCTGCAATTCCGAGAGATTGATGCCGAACAGTCGAGATTAACGGACGGCAATTGATCAGAATTGGTCAGAATAATGTTTGTAACTAAACCAATTGATGCTAATATATAGTTGCAAGGTCAATATTGGTCAAACACCTCAAATGTGAAACTATTTTCAATGGTCAGTGTGCTTGGCACTTGCGTCGATCGAAAAGGGGGTTGTGGAAATGAGATCACTAGTCCCTAGACGCTTTTTCGACTCGCTGTTTGACTCTAGCTTCCTGCCGGACCTAAGCTGGCCAGACTTCTTTTCCAGCTTCTTTGAGCGGCAGCACCCACTGGTGGATATCGAGGAAGACGACTCTAAGTACATCGTCAAAGCAGATCTTCCTGGATTCGACAAAGATAACATAGACATCGAGCTTAGAGACAACGTGCTCAGCATCTCGGGCAGAGTCGACGAAAGGTCCGAGACCAGCGATACCAATCGCGGTTACGTGCGCAGAGAGAGACGCTATGGGGCCTTCAGAAGGTCGTTCTTGTTGCCCGAGGAAGTTGACCCGGACAACATCAAAGCGTCATTCAAGAATGGTCTGCTGCAGATCGAAATCCCCAAGACCGGCCGCAGGCCTTACAGGAGAATCTCCATCTCGTAGCAGCCGCTCACACGCTGAAAACGGCTCGAGCAGTTTTGCTCGAGCCGTTTTGTCGTTCTGCCCCCCCCCCCGTAGATAATTTAGTATAGGCTGCTGTGGTATGCCGGGGCCTGAATACCCCATTGCCCAGCAGTTATTATTACGGGAGTTCCGATGTGTACTTCACCATACAGGAGCTCTACATCCTCGTTTCGCATCCTAATACAGCCATTAGATACTGCTTGCCCGATCAACCACGGTTGATCAGTTCCGTGAATTCCGTGCCCCCGATCGGTAAATCTCATCCATCTTGTTCCAAACGGGCCACCCGGATTCATCACCTTCTCAAGTATCCTAAAATGCCCAACAGGGGTAGGTGTAGAAGGCTTCCCCACGGCTACGCTGAAGTCGTAGACGACCCAGCCGTCCCGCATCAGTCTTAGCCTTCTTGCTTCCGTGTCAATGTATATTACAACCGCCTCTTCCCGCATATTGGTTCGCACTGCGGTCTCCACCTGCCCTACAACTACTGCCTCACCCCGTTCGTCAGACTACTCGCAGCATTGTATGCGACTGACGCCCCCGGTGCTTGGTTCCAGGCGACTAGGATTGACACGTCCGGTATGCGATGCCAAGATAGACTTGATTGGAGGGATTTACATGTCAACTCGCCTGCTACTTACCGGCCTGACCGTCATCACCATGAACGAAAGCAGAGAAGTGATCGAAAACGGCTCGATCGGTGTTGAAGACGGTAAAATACAGTTCGTCTGCGAGGCTGCAGCTCAACCGCGTGACTGGCAGGCTGACGCGACGTACGCGTTGGATGGGCGGATCGCGGTACCCGGTTTTATAAACACGCACACTCATGCTGCAATGACTCTTCTCAGAGGGTATGCTGATGACATGGCCTTGATGGAGTGGCTCTCGAAAAAGATTTGGCCGTTCGAGGCCCGCTTAACGCCTGATGACGTGTATTATGGCACTCTATTGGCATGTGCTGAAATGATTCGCAGCGGGACCACTACTTTTGCGGACATGTATATGCACATGGATTCGGTGGCAGAGGCTGTAAAGGCTTCCGGTCTAAGAGCGCTCTTGTCTCGCGGCCTCATCGGTACATCCCCCGGTGCCGAGACTGCTCTATCGGACGCTGTTCGGTTCTGCAAACAATGGCACGGAGAGGCCGGCGGTCGGATTATGACCTGTCTATCGCCCCATGCTCCGTACACGTGCCCGCCGCCCTTCCTTTCTAAAGTAGCTGCAGAAGCCAAGAACTTGGGGCTCATGATTCACACCCACCTCAGTGAGACCTTGGATGAGATCAAACAAATCAGACAGGCTTACGGTCAGTCGCCTGTAGAATATATGCTTGAAAGAGGGGTTTTTGACTGTCCCACTCTTGCTGCCCATTGCGTTCACCTCGACGGCAATGACATTAATATCCTTCGCGACCGGGGAGTTGCTGTGGCGCACAACCCCGGCAGCAACATGAAACTCGCCAGCGGCGTTGCCAAAGTAGTAGAGATGCGAAGTAAGGGCATTGTCGTTGGGCTAGGCACGGACGGCGCTTCGAGCAACAACAACCTGGACGTACTCGAAGAAGCAAGGCTTTGTTCGCTCCTTCAAAAAGTCACTCTCAATGATCCGACTGCCATTACTGCAGAAGACGCACTGGCGATGTCAACCATTGAAGGAGCAAAAGCCCTTAGAATCCATGACCAAGTAGGATCACTAGAGGTAGGAAAACAAGCAGATATAGTTGTGTTTAAGACGGATACTCCCAATATGGTTCCTACGTTCAACCCGATTTCAAATCTGATATATTCAGCCAATCCCGGGAATATTGAATATGTATTCGTAGCCGGTCGATTGCTCCTAGATAAAGGAATGATTACAGCTTTTGACGAGAACGCAGCAATGGACGAATGCCGCAGTCGAGCCGCGCGGCTGGCACACGAGGCTAAATCCAACTTATAGGCGAGCTCGTGCTATCCAAAGAGCGATTTGCATCGATAAATCCGCCGGCTGCTTCGAAGAATAAGTGTGGTGGCTCTGAAGATCAGTCAAAAGGAAGGTGCATCGATGTTTCTCGACTGGCTACGTGGGCAAACAGGCACTGGAAAACCTACGCGATCTACAGACAAAAACAACACAGACGCTGACCGCAGACGAACGCGCGTCACACCTCGAGGCGATATCTCGGAGGAATTTGCCGAAGAGATCATAGACGACGATACCAGACTGTATCGACCTTCGAGGCACGACTACGAGTTTGCTCGGCCAGTGTCACCGGCCAGAACCGATACTAAGAGAACGACTGCTCGGACTGCCACTGCGACTGAGGCTATGGAGACCACAGCTACTAGGAGCCGCACAAAGGCCAGGATTGCATCAAGAATGTCCGATATAGGAGGCGGCGTGTTTGTGTCTCCGCTCCCGATTACAAAGGGAGACAAGGTAACGTTAAAATACAACGGACTGCTTTCTCGGGCCGGGGCAACTCAAGTGTTCGCCCATATCGGTTATGGGACAAAGGACTGGATAGGAGTCCAAGACATCCCCATGACAAAAGAACCGGACGGCACGTGGACTGTGGACATTCAGATAGCCAAAGACCAAATATCCCCGCTAAATGTGTGCTTCCGGGATTCTGCCCACAACTGGGACAACAACTACGGCAACAACTGGAGTTTTCAACTGCATGGCGGTCAGTCCTAGCGAGCTCAGTCTCCCGCTTCTTCCTATCAAACCCCAGCTATCCGCTGGGGTCTTTGATTTGTGACTGATAGACCCCTTGACAGTGCCTTGGACTGCTTCGTATAATGTATTTGAATAACCGGTCAGTCAGGAGGAACTTCTTAGTGGAACTTTCAGATACAACAATGGATGCCAAGGACAGAATCTTGGAAGCAGCAACCCGTCTATTCGCGTCCAAGGGTTTCGATGCAACGAGAGTGAGCGAGATAGCCGATGCTGCAAACGTGACAAAGGCGCTCATTTACTACTATTTCAAAAGCAAAGAGGACATTTTGGACCACTTGATTCGCAGGCTTATGGATGATTACTCTGCGGTCACCAAAGATTTCGTTCATGAAAGCATCCTCAAAATGATTTCAGACGGCCAGCTAGACATTAAATCAGATAGATTGAGCTTCGTAAATGAAACAGCGAAGGATCAATTCTTAAAAAGCACATATATCTATTATGAACGCATGCTTGACCGGGCACTTGCCCATAGGTATACGTTGCGCATTCTCGTTCTAGAGTCACTAAAACACAACAGTAAACATCGCAATATACTTCTCGGAACTATAGAATCAGCATATAAACAGAGCAACACAGAGTTGTACCAAACCATATTTGAAGCAGATAGGGATTTCGTGTATTCGGACGATTTTAACATTTTTCGGTCTTTCTTTACAATTGTTCCTATAATATGTTTCGCGTCGTACTACGATGACTGCAAGAAAATCAGCCAGTTGAGTGATAAGGAGCTTCGCGAATCCTTTTTGCGGTCGCTGCAGACCATTGTCAATTCCATGGTATCCGGAAGCGAAATACTGCTGCGCACGAGACACAAAGGAGGTTGATTGGATTGCCAGCCGAAACCTAAGAACCGGCAGAATCCGTTGTCTCCTTTCTTTTCCGATTAGTCGACCAAACGGTTAGTCAATAATTCTTGCAGTCCGCGATTGCCTAAGAGGAGGGTAATGACATGAAGGCGTTAAGAAGCACTGCGGTGGACATCCTAATGCGTTACTTATCTAACGATCCGATGAGTAAGTTGCCGTGGATGTTTGACGTCGCCGAGAAACTTGATCGTGGACACTTGTACACATCTGAGATTCGTAAGGTTCGCGAGGCTGTGCTTGATGAAAACAATGTCTGGCACCAGTTTGTTAAGAAGGCGTTTGAAGAGATCGATCTACGGCATCTTAAGAAACTTGTAGAAACGTTCTTCATTAATTCCATACTGGACGGCAGAGCGCGCGCACGCGAGGCCGAGGCAAAATATGGCTGCTATATTCCTTGGGCCATTCTCATTGACCCAACCAGCGCTTGCAATTTGTCCTGCACCGGCTGTTGGGCTGCTCAGTACGGCCGCCACAGCTCGCTATCGTATGAGACTCTCGATTCAGTCTGTAGGCAGGGCAAAGAGCTGGGGATTCACTTCTATATATTCTCGGGCGGTGAACCCCTGATTCGCAAGGACGACATCCTTAGGCTATGCAAAGAGCATCAGGACTGTGCCTTCTTTGCCTTTACTAACGGAACTCTGGTAGATGATGAGCTCTGCGAAGACATGCTGGAAGTCGGCAATTTCTCACTTGCGTTTTCGATCGAGGGCGATGAAGCTGCTACCGATATGCGCCGCGGGACCGGCACATACAAGAAGGTCCTCGAGGCGATGGAGCGCATGCGTGCGCACAAACTTGTTTTTGGGTATTCGACATGCTATCACCGATACAACACTGAAAGCGTTGCCTCAGACGAATTCGTTGACGACATGATAGCCAGAGGCTGTCGTTTCTCATGGAACTTCACATATATACCGGTCGGCAAAGACGCACGTGTTGACATGATTGCCACTCCAGAGCAGCGCGCCTACATGTACAGACGGATTCGAGAGATAAGAGCAACCAAGCCTATCTTTGCAATGGACTTCTGGAACGACGGCGAGTACACCGCAGGATGCATTGCCGGCGGCAGGAGCTACCTGCACATTAACGCCGCGGGCGACGTCGAGCCGTGTGCTTTTATTCACTACTCCAACGTCAACATCCACGAAGTCTCGCTGTTAGATGCGCTGCGTTCGCCGCTGTTCGCAGCATATCAGAAGAGACAGCCGTTTAACCAGAATCATCTCCGTCCGTGCCCGCTGCTGGACAATCCCGAGGCGCTCGTGGAGATAGTGAAGGAGTCCGGTGCGAGATCTACGGAAGCCGAAGCGCCTGAGGATGTTGAAGTGCTGTGCTCCAAGACGCAAGAAGCCGCCAGAAAATGGGCGGCGGTAGCAGATCGTCTGTGGAAGGAAGCGGGCCATGACCTTTCAACCGAACAGAAGCAAGAACATGCAGCCGCTTCAGTGGCTAGCTGAGGTTGAGCAGAACCGATTGCTTGATCCACCGGGACAAATTGACCCCGTCTTACTGTTTACAGAGATGAAATTGTGTGATATACTAATTCACGGTCAATTTCTCTGCACTATACAGCGCAGATTGTCCCGGTGGGGAGTCGTCTAGTGGTAGGACGCCAGACTCTGGATCTGGTAGCGAGGGTTCGAGTCCTTCCTCCCCAGCCAAATAAAAAGCCCGAGATCTATTTGGATCTCGGGCTTTCTCCATTCAATTCAGATTTCGTTCGGAAAACAGCACAGGCATTCCTGTTCTGTTGGACTCAAATCCGGCTTCCATCACCTTCATGACTTTGCGAACCTCTTCCGGCTTCACAATCAGCTCAGCCCCGTCCTCGATGGCGGCTTTGACATTGCGATAGAAATCGTTTGAATCCGTCTTCGGGTCTTCGAGCGGCGACCTACAGACCTCCACCCCGTTGACCTTGCCGAACGTCCGGGTGGGACCGGCGCCGGTATCAACCAGAGGGCCACTGTTGTATTGCGCCGCACGCCGGAGCACCGTGAGACATCCCTCATCCGTGAAAGTTTCAATGCGAATAGTGCCCAAAGTGCCGCCAACGTGCCATCTTGGCAACGGCTCCAGGCACATAGTTCCGACTTCTACGTGAGCTATGAGTCCATCGACAAACTCCATCTCGAGCCTAAAATAGTCATCGACTTCTTGATTCACGACGCTTCGCATTCTGCAGAACACACTCTTTAGCGGCGTCTTGATCATCCACAGGATCTGGTCGATCAGATGAACCCCCCAATCAAGCAGCATGCCCCCGCCGTGAATCTTCTTGCCCCGCCATCCATGAATCGCGCCGTTTGGCCCGTGCACGCGCGACTCAATGATATATGGCTCTCCGATTAGTCGCGCCCGCAGAGCATTCATCACTCTGCGGAAATCCTTGTCCCATCGCCGGTTCTGGTGAACCGTGAATACGACATTATGGCGCTGTGCAGTCGCTATCATCTCGTCCAACTGAGCTGAAGACAAAGCCACAGGTTTTTCACACACAACGTGCTTTCCACTAGCAGCGCTCGCAATTGCTAACTCCATGTGAACGTCGTTAGGGGTGGCAATGATCACCACCTGTACGTCCGGGTCACTGAGAAAGTCCTGAAGGTGTAAGTAGGACTTGAGACCCTCTGCCTTACCTGCCTCCACGCGCGCAGGGTCTATATCGTGAATAGCTACAACTTCCATGCCCTCGAGGGCCTCAATGTGCCTCTTGTGCCACCCACCCATTCCTCCGTAACCAATAATGCCGAACCGTAGAGTCATCCAAACCTTCACCTCTTCTGCAGTTCCTCAACAAACAACTAGCCATCTACGAGCCTGTGTCAGTTTCCAAACAACTGTCACCCGCAACCCACTGCCTGATGCAACCCGTTGCGGGCCGCACAGAGACCTTGGTAACATTGTAATTCCAAGCAAACTGGTTGTCCAGCTCTAAACCGCATATCGAAGGGGTATGGCTTACACCATACCCCTTGAGTTCAACCATATGTCAAGTTCATCAAAAGTAGTAAGGCTTGCCACTCTCTGCAGACCGATAGATACCTTCCAGGATCTCCGTGACAACTAGCGCTTCTCTTGGCTTCACGTATACGTCAGTGTCGTTTAGGATCGCATCTATCCACATTCGAGCTTCTAGGTAAGATGGATCCTGATTGGCGCCTTCGTAGTATGCGACTCCACCAGACTTGAGTTCGACTGTCTTAGTATAGAGGCGACCGTGCTCCTCGCCGTTGATTCTCAATCCATCGAGATTATCGGCGCCGGCCTCCGTCCCACACAAGACGTACATAGCCTCACCCACTTGGAGGGTGTTCAAGGCCCAGCTGGATTCAACAATAACCGTTGCCCCATTTTTGAAGGTTACAAACCCAAACGCCGAATCCTCCACAGTAAACTTCGCCGGATCCCAAGGCCCCCAAGCGTTAGCAGCATTCGCCTTCTTCCCGAGTTTATGGTACGTCGTACCGACTGCCATTACTGGTTCATAGTTGTTCATCATAAAAAGGACGAGATCTAACGCGTGGGTTGCAATATCGATTAGCGGACCGCCACCCTGGCGTTCCTTGTCTAAGAAACTTCCCCAGGTCGGAACCGCTCTCCTGCGGACTGCGAGCGCTTTTGCGAAATAGATCTCTCCGAGAAGTCCTTCGTCGCAAAGCTTTTTCAGGTGCAGCGCATCTGCCCTGTACCTGTTTTGGTACCCAATGGTGAGTTTCTTCCCGGTTTTTTCCGCTGTTTCTACCATCTTGCGAGCTTCTTCTGCACTCTTGGCCATCGGTTTCTCACACATTACGTGCTTACCGGACTCAAGTGCAGCGATCGTTATGTACGAGTGTGCATCATTGGTGGTGCAGACGTGCACCACATCAATATCGTCTCTGGCAATAAGGTCTCGATAATCCGTGTAAACCTTAGCATCGGGAGTGCCGTATTGCTTAGCACCCTTCTCCGCACGTTCTCTTATCAGGTCGCAAAAAGCTACCATCTCAACCTCTGGGATCTTTGCAAGAGCCGGCATATGCTTTCCGTTGGCAATTCCGCCGACTCCAATAATCCCTACTCGCAGTTTTCTCATCTACAATCAACCTCCACCTGCCGAAGACCGGGAAGCCTCACTGTACAGCGAGGCCTCACATGTCTCGATCTTCACATCATCGGATTTTCCACTTGGCAACTTTGCTCACCTAATCAACTCACGCGTTGATAGCTGCTCCATTTTTCTTCCAAATCAGGAAGCTCTAACGTACTCATTACGTAGTCAGCATATTGCGAACACGTAACTCCGGTTGGCCTGCCGGTGACCACTAGCCGCCTCTCGAACTGCCCGCAGATGTCAAGCGCTTTGTGAAGCCTGTCTGCCTTATCTCTGAATCCGATGTGATCCAACAACATCGCTCCGGCCCTCATAATGCTGGTCGGATCCGCGTACTGCGCTCGGCCCTCTTGGACCATTCTCGGCGCAGAGCCATGGATGGCTTCGAACATCGCATACCTTGTCCCTATATTCGCACTCCCGGCTGTTCCAACACCTCCCTGAAACTCCGCTGCTTCATCGGTAAGGATATCTCCATATAGGTTGGGCAATACAAATACGCGAAATTGCGACCGCCGTTCCTTGTCTATCAGTTTCGCGGTCATTATGTCTATGTACCAGTCATCGAAATGTATGTCAGGATACTCTGAAGCAATCCTGTAAGCGATCTCAAGAAACTTACCGTCGGTCGTCTTGATGACATTTGCCTTTGTCACTGCACTAACGCGATTGATGCCGTTCCTTTTAGCGTACTCAAAGGCAAGTCTGACTATGCGCTCGGTTCCTTGGGTGGTTGTCACAGTAAAATCGACGGCCAGGTCATCGGTGACTTCGATTCCGCAGCTTCCCAAGACGTACGCGCCCTCGGTGTTCTCGCGGAAAAACACCCAATCGATTCCCTCTGAAGGAACGCGCACCGGTCTGACATTTGCAAAGAGATCTAGCTCGCGTCGCATGGCGACGTTAGCACTCTCAATATTAGGAGCCTGATCCATCCGGCTGGGAGTCGTCGTTGGGCCCTTAATTATTACATGGCATTTTAACAACTGCTCCAAAACATCGTCCGGAATGGCTTTGCGCTGAGCGATTCTGTTCTCGATTGTCAAACCCTCGATATCGCGGAACTCGACGCGTCCGGCCCTGACCTCCTCAGACAGCAGGAATTCCAGAACCCTCTTGGCCTCGTGCGTAATGGCGGGCCCGATACCGTCGCCACCCACTACCCCAATAATGATCTTGTCAAGCGAACTATAGTCGATAAAATCTCCTTGCCCCTTTAAGCGTTCCACACGATCGAGCTGTTGCTCAAGCAACTTGCCGAAATGCTCCTTAGCTCGCTCAATCAACTCTCTGCGATTCCCAGTCATATTTACCTCCTCATCTACTCAAAACGGGCAGTATGCCTGTTCATCAACTTAGACGATGACCAAGGAAATCCTCCAAGAAAATGCACGGCAGCTTCTACTCCCTACTTGTGATATGTCTCGCCACGAATGATCTTGAATGCTCGATAAAGCTGTTCAAACAAAACGAGTCTGGCAATCTGATGAGTAAATGTCATCCTGGACAGAGAAAGTCTTAGGTCCGAGCGCTCGAGCACTGACTGAGATAAACCTAGACTTCCTCCTATCACAAATGCAACGCTGCTCTTGCCAGCAACCATGAGATTTTGGATATGGTGAGCGAACTCGAGGCTGGTCAGTTCTCGGCCGCGGGGGTCGAGGGCTACGACGTAACTACTCTTGCCCAGAGACCTGAGGATGTATTCTCCCTCTCTCTGCTTAACCCGCTCTTTTTCAGATTCGCTAAAGGACTCGCGGTAAGGGACCTCCGGCAACTCACGCACCGAGACCGAACTGTATGCAGACAACCTCTTCTTATACTCATTTACAGCAGCCGAAAGGGCTTGCCCCCTTATTGTCCCAACCGCTACAACAATGATTTCCATTTCACTCGGCCCCACCCACGCGCACAGTTCGCTTGTGAACAGGAGGAGTGAAGCTTCCAACTCGCAGGTTTGGGTACCTACTCTGCAGCAGATCGATTAATTCCCTAACTCCAATTCCTCCCGCAGCTTCTTGACTCATGGTATCAAAAAAGACATCCGGGTCAAAGTTCAAATTGCGAAGCTGCACCATACCCACAGGAAGATCATCAAGAAGCCTGAACAGCGCTTCGGCCTCTGCCTCTTGATCGGTGAACCCCGGCATCAGGAGGAGATTCAGCGACACAAACACCCCTAGTTCGCCTGCCACACGAATGGACTCAAAGACGTCTGACAAGGTATAGCCTTCGGGACGATGGTACCTTGCATAGGACTCATCGTTAGCAGACAGGAGTGAAACGCGCATCGAATCTAATCCGCACTCGGCGAGCCTTTTGACCAACTTTGGGTTGCTTCCGTTGGTGTTGATGTTAATACTCCCCCGAGGGGTCCGCCGACGAATCCTATATACTGCCTCCACCAGGTCTTCGCCTCTCAAGAGCGGCTCACCTTCACACCCCTGACCGAAGCTGATTATCGGATCCTCAGCGTTTTCCAGGTGATCTACGGCTACCTCCACAATCTCGTCGACCGTCGGCAAGAAAGATATTCTGCTTTGAGGCGCGGGACAGCACTCAGATTCCTGCAGAGAGATGCATCCTAGGCAGTGGGCGTTGCACACAGGGGAGATCGGTATACCTGCCTCCCAGCGTCTGTAAAACAGATTTCGAGCAGTCAGGCAATGGTACTCGATCGCGCAACGGCCCAGCTGCTCCACTATTCGATTGCCCCTAAACTTCGCCTTAAAACCATCTACTAAGCGCGGCAGCTCTGAAGAATCATAGTTGAGAGGGTTCCACCTGTGCGAGTCGTCGGTCTGACACGCCGCGACGACCAGTTCGCCGTCCAGGCTTGCAACAGCCGTATAGCCAAAAAGCGGCAGACAAATGTCGTTCTCACGTTGCCAAGCGGGCAAGAAGAGGCGCGTAAACCCTATCGGAAGGATAGCCGCGACCGGAAATGTCTTGGACGATTTCGAAGCCGGGTGAATTTCCTCAAGCTCCCCTGTCCTGGGGTTCATCGCAAGAGGAATTCTCCCAACTGCATAGAACAGGTCGGATCCCGGAGGCAGTGGGATCAAATCATCGTCTGCCAGTTCCCATATTTCCCATCCGCTGCGACCTACTGCACACAGATCTGAAGCCGTATGCAGTCGGCCTCGAGCGTCTGCGAATACGGGCCTTGGCAGTTCAGAATGAGGCATGCCCTAGATTCACCTCTCAAACTCCATTTCTCGCATCTTGGCGCGTATGTTCTCCGCAAAGTCGGATTCAACTATGAGCTTCACAAACTCGAGGTTGTTCCTGGTTCCCTTGATCCTGTCGATTATGAGAGAGGTAGCCTCTGCCGTTCCCATCGAGCTCAACGCCTTTCTCAGAATCCATGCGCACTCCAGCTCCTCGGGTGTAAACAGCAACTCCTCTTTTCGAGTTCCCGAGCGGTTGACATCGATGGCGGGAAATATGCGGCGTTCTGCGAGTTTCCTGTCCAAATGGATCTCCATGTTACCTGTACCTTTAAACTCCTCAAAAATGATCTCGTCCATGCGGCTACCCGTCTCAACGAGAGCGGTAGCGATTATAGTCATACTCCCGCCTTCTTCTACGTTGCGGGCTGCACCGAAGAACCGTTTAGGATGATGCAGTGCCGCAGGATCGACACCACCCGACAGGGTTCTTCCGCTCGGAGGCTCTTCGAGATTGTAGGCACGTGCAAGGCGGGTAATACTGTCCAATAGAATGACAACGTGGCGCTTGTGCTCAGTCAGGCGCTTGGCGCGTTCGAGAACCATCTCTGCCACTCGAATATGGTTGCTCGGGGGCTGGTCAAAGGTTGAGCTCACGACTAGACCTTTAACCGAACGCTCCATGTCCGTAACTTCTTCAGGTCGTTCATCCACCAGCAGTACTATCAGGTCGATATCAGGATAGTTAGTTGTCAGCGCGTTCGCAATCTGCTTTAGGATGGTCGTCTTGCCTGCTTTGGGGGGAGAGACAATGAGTCCACGCTGGCCACGGCCCAGAGGAACCAGTAAGTCGATTAGTCTCATCGTTATTTGATCGGGCGTTGTCTCTAACCTCAATCGTTCGGAAGGATAGAGCGGGGTTAAGTCTTCGAAATGCATTCTCGACCCGGCTACTTCTGGATCGGTAGAATTGATTGCCTCGACTCTAAGAAGAGCGTAGTATTTCTCTCCCTCTTTCGGAGGACGAACCTGGCCGGAGACGAGATCGCCCTTTCTCATATTGAACCGGCGTATTTGAGACGGGGATACATATATGTCGTCCGGACCGGGCGTCATGCCTCCCACCCTCAGGAACCCGAAGCCTTCCGGCAGAATCTCTAGTATGCCTTCGGCAAACAAGAGTCCCTCTTTCTCCATATTGACCTTCAGGATCTCGAGAATCAAGTCTTTCTTTCGCATCTTGCTGTAGCCAACGATTCCCAATTCCTTAGCGATCGCTTGAAGTTCTGCAACACTGTTTCGCTCTAGATCGGCAATGTTCATCTAAGGATCAACCTTCCCATCCAACTAATCAGTGTTCTAATAGTGTTCAAAGTGAGGTTGTATGTATATAGCTAGAAAGGCGGACACAGGAGACAAAACGCCTGTGAGGACAAACACCAGTAGGGTGCGAGTAATACGCACGCCCCGCGCGCGTACAAAGGCACTAAACTTATGTGAATGTGACGCAAACCAAGCGCTGTCAACAACCATTGCGTCTGAATTCGGTCCTAAGACCTCACAAGTAAATGGTGGAAAACAGAGTGAGGTAAAGAATGCTGACAATGACGCGCACAGTTCTTGCGCAAGCACGGCAATCCATAAGCTGTCGCAGTCTCAAGTGCCGTTTAGACTTGACCCCGAACACCGCTATCGTGGACGTCTGCAAAAACATGACGGTGACAATCTGACAATCGGAAAGGCTGAAAGTTGAAACTTGGAGCGTCCAGAGACTAGCACGTCTGGGGCAATAAGCAAGCCCGCCAGCATTCCGGTAAGACTACGACTTTGCTAAATATGTATGGGAACCTGCCAACGCACTATTCTGCATTGTTGTAAAAACTCCTTCAACCAAATCCGGTGATTTTTCGTGCTAAATTAGCTTTGCCAGCTGAACTCCGGTATAATAGTGGCGCAGAATATCGCTGTAATCACGCCCGAGATCGGCCATAGCGTCTGCTCCGTACTGCGACAAGCCGACGCCATGCCCATATCCGATGGTGGTAATGATCAGACGATCGGGAAGAACTTCAACAGTGAATCGTGCCGACGGGAGGCTGAGCAGTCGACGAAGCTCGGGTCCGGTAAACACTGCTTCACCGAGGCGGATGAGACGGACATGCCCATTCTCTGATTGATCCACCACTTCAACGCTACCCGCAGATAGGTTTCCCTGTACTACAACCCTTATTGCGTCTCCGTCTATGATCTCAGTAGTTTCATTCCTTTCGACAAGGCTTATCCCCAGCAAACTCTCCAGCTCAGAAACACTAAAGCTGAAACTGTCTCGGTAATGAAGAGTACCCTTCTCAAAGTCACCTCTAACAGACCTGAGATAGGGTATGCGCACCGACCATACGTCTTCAGAGTTCTCGGTCACTCCGCCCGAATTAGCATGATAAACCGGATCAATCACGGTGCCGTCATATGTCAGGATGATACCTCTAGTCTCATTCACAGCAGCTGCGATCTTGCGCTTATAGGCGAAATAGTCGAGGTATCCCCACTTCTGCAGCAATTCGTCTTCGGACAGCCACCCTTGGCAATGCGTCGGGTCTGTGCAGATATCAGCCTGAGGGTGACGGTCACAGCCTTTTCCGCCCCGGCTTCTCAGGCGCCCCGCCACATAAGTGCGAGCAGCAACGGCCTGAGCTTTCAGGCTTTCCAAGTGGAAGCTCGCGGGCATCTCAGCAGCTACAACCCCATAGACATAGTCCTCCAAATCCATCGTGCACAACTCGCCGGTCTGATGCATATAAACCGCAATCTTTATCCCATCAGGTTCGCGCCAATATGGAATGATATACCAGGCTTTTACTATAACTAGGGGGATTCCAATAGTTGCTAATGCATAAAAGGCAATGCACCAGATCACTACGCGTCTCAAGTGCGGCGTCCTCCCTGAACGTCTGCAATGGCACGTCTACGTTCATCCTATGTATATGCAAGCTAAAAGAGGACATAGAACACCGCATAAGTTCCCGCCTGACCGCCTCATATCTCACCGGTGTTCGGCTTCTGGATGAACGGATCAGGCGGTCGATCAGTCAGACCGAAATGATAGGCGATTGCCTGGACAATTCTGGAGGACGCACGTCCGTCTCCATACGGATTTCGAGCAGTAGCCATCCGTTCATACTCTCTCGGATTGTCCAGCAAAGTTCGAGCACAAGATAGAATTGACTGTCGAGTAACTCCTGCAAGGCGGAGCGTGCCGGCTTCAAGACCCTCGGGCCGCTCTGTAACCTTGCGCAGAACGAGTACAGGCTTGCCGAGAGCCGGAGCTTCCTCTTGAAGCCCGCCGGAATCTGTCATGATCATGTAACTGGCTTTCATCAAATGTACCATAGTTCTGTAATCCACCGGTTCTAGCAGCAGCACCCGTTCATGTCCCCTTAAGACCGCGTCGACGACTTCCCTCACTGCCGGATTGCGGTGTACCGGAAAAACAACAACGACGTCGCGGTACTCGTCGACCAATGAACGGACTGCTCGGCAGATCTCGACCATAGGCTCGCCCAAGTTCTCGCGCCTGTGAGCTTCCACTAAGATGACGCGAAACCCATACAGACGGGTCCAATCTTCTCCGGCAATTGTTGCCGGTCGCTCCATAGCCGAGACCCGCAGTAATGCATCTATGACGGTGTTGCCCGTGACAAACACGGCTTTAGGATCTACACCTTCCGCCCGAAGGTTATTGGCTTGCCTCGCAGTAGGAGCAAAGTGGAGATCTGCTAATGACGCAGTCAACTTTCGGTTAATCTCTTCGGGAAATGGGTTGTACTTGTCGCCACTTCTAAGCCCGGCCTCGACGTGGCCAACCTTCGCCCTCGCGTAGAATGCTGCCAGGCTCGCTGCAAGAGTAGTCGACGTATCTCCATGCACAAGCACCAGCTCAGGATTGATTGCGTGAAACACAGTTTCTAGCCCTGTGAGTACCTTTGTGAAGATGGTCGTCAGACTCTGACGTTCCTCCATGATGCCGAGATCATAGTGAGGATGAATAGAGAAAAGCTCGAGAACTTGATCAAGCATTTCACGGTGTTGAGCGGTCACTACGACTTTGAGGTCGAACCATTCGGGCCTGGCATCGATTTCAGAAACAAGCGGCGCCATCTTGATTGCCTCAGGCCTAGTCCCAAATACCGCCGCAACACGAATCCTTTCCCACCTCAACCGGCTATGCACCTCCTAGTCGCTAGTGGCCGGCTCATAGGCAGATTCACATGGGCCTACTGCTGCGGTGGGCAGATGTCCCGCCAAAGTAACCAACAATGACTGCCTGAGCAATTGCTACGGACGCAATTACAGCGGCAGCCGCTAGAGTCACGAGTTCATGCCTTGACAAGACTATTGCAGCAATAGCCAATAGTATGCTGATTCTGAACATAAAAGCAGCTGCTTGCCGTTGATCAAAGCCCCGGTTGAGCAAGCGGTGATGCATATGGCTGTTGTCTGGAAGATAAAATGGCGCACCACGCCAAATCCGCCCGAATATCACCAACGCAGTATCAACTATCGGAAGCCCGAGCGCCAATGTAGGGATCGATAGGGCAAGTGTAGCAGCTCCTTTGACCGCGCCGATTACCGAAATCCCTGCAATCGTATATCCGAGGAACATTGCGCCCGCATCTCCCATGAAAATCGTTGCCGGATGGAGATTGTACCTAATGAATCCCAAAGCAGCACCTGCCAAGGCCAATGACAGAGGGGCCACGTAAGGCTGGTTATTTAGCACGGCCACTGCGAAGACCGTTAGACAAGCTATCGCAGAAATGCCGGCAGCCACACCATCAATTCCATCCATGAAGTTCACTACATTAGTCAAGGCAACGATCCAAAAAATCGTAAGAGGAACTGCAAAGTGGGACAGGTAAATCATGCCACCAAAAGGATTGGTGAGGAAGTCTATTCTCCCGCCAAACCACACGAAAACCAAAGCAGCAGCAATCTGCCCAATTAGCTTCTGCCACGGCCTCAGATTAATCAGATCATCGACAATTCCCACGGCAAGGATTATAGACCCCCCGGCCAAGAGTCCTATAACCGGACGAGCTAGATCGCAAAAAAGCAACACAGGTACGATAAATCCCAGCCAAACAGCTACTCCACCTAGCAAAGGGACCGGCGAGCTGTGCACTCTTCTTTCTCCCGGACGGTCCAAAATGCCAAACCTCACGGCCACCGCACGGACCTCCGGCGTGACTAGAGCAGCGATACCAAGTCCGGTTAAGAACACCGACCAATAATATGCCATGTCCTCACCCCTAGGGGCAAAACACTAGCTAAACGCCTATTTCAATTCTACTGCCGGTGTGCCGGTGAGTCAATTCGAAAGCCTCGTTACTTCCACCGATGCCTGTCTCAGCATCTCAACTGCAAGTTCGTCCGGATAATCGCCGCAGTAGACAATTCTAGCTATTCCTGCGTTAATCATCATTTTTGCGCAGAGAATACATGGTTGGTGAGTGCAGTAAACCGTTGCCCCTCGCAAAGTAACTCCGTGAAGCGCAGCTTGAATAATAACGTTTTGCTCGGCGTGTAAGCCGCGGCAGAGCTCGTGCCTTTCGCCGGACGGCACTCCCATTGCCTCTCTCAAGCATCCCACTTCGGCGCAGTGAGGAATACCTGTTGGCGCGCCATTGTAACCGGTAGCTAGGATGCGACGATCAAGTACAGCTACAGCCCCAACTTGCCTTCGCAAACACGTCGATCGTTCTGCGACTACGTGCGCCATTTTCATAAAATAAGAGTCCCAATCCGGCCTAGGCAGTGCTGCTCGTCGACCATGAGCTTGCTCCATAATAATGCCTCCTAGACTACTTGGTTCCGAACAGCCGATCTCCGGCGTCTCCCAGGCCTGGGACGATGTATCCGTGCGAGTTCAGGCACTTGTCAACTGCAGCCACATAAATGTCGACGTCCGGGTGGTTCTCCTGAACCTTTTGTATTCCTTCCGGTGCCGCTATCAAACACATCAGTCGGATGTTCTTTCCACCTCGTTTTTTTATGGCTTGAATGGCCGCCACAGCTGATCCGCCGGTAGCAAGCATCGGGTCGACCACAATCAGCTCTCGCTGAGAAATGTCGGCTGGAAGCTTGCAATAGTATTCGACCGGCTTGAGCGTCTCGGGATCCCGGTAGAGTCCAATATGTCCCACCTTGGCATTGGGAATCAGCTTCAAGATACCGCCTATCATTCCGAGGCCGGCTCGAAGTATTGCGATTACTCCGACATCTTGACCCGATATTATCTTGGTGCGGCACGGGCCGATTGGGGTCTCTACTTCGGCATCCTGTAAGCGCAGGTTTCTGGTAACTTCGTAGGCCATGAGCAGAGCAACTTCATCCACAAGCTCCCTAAACTCTTTCGAATTGGTGTTTTTGTCCCTTATGTAGGTCAGCTTATGCTGAATCAGTGGGTGGTCTATCAGGCAGACTCTCGACATGACTACTCCTCCTGAAATCTAGTGTCTTCTCAACTGCCCTAATTGTCTTTGAGTTCTGTGCTGGCAAAGGGATTCCTTCCCGCCAATGGGATGAAATCTGAATTCACTTCACAAGGCCGAGCATGGAAATCAATTTGTCAAGAGATTCCTCGATCTCAGCTACAGTCTTTCTATAGGCTTCGATGTCGCCGCCGAAAGGATCGACAATATCAAGTTGGTGCAGCTTGTCCTCTAGCATACTAATGCTCTCTTGCTCGTCGTCTATACATGAGTCAAATTGCTTGTGTAACTTCTCGATCTCCTGCTCAACCAGTCTAAGCTCATTTCTCAGTTCCATTCTCCGCCTGTTGAGTTCTTCCAACCTCGCACCATATTGTTGTGAGAAGGCCGCCTTCTTTCTTTCTATTCGTTCATGGAGCTTGGACAATTCAGTGGTTATATCGTCTAGCGACGTGTTCTTAGAGATATACTCCTTTAACGTAAACACTTTGCCACGAGCTTCCGGAAATCTATCTAGGGTCATTCGCTTGTGCGCCAGTGTCATCACAAGAATAAGGTCGGCGCTATTGACTATATCGCGGGTAACATTCCTAGCCCGGTGCGAGCTGATATCGATTCCCCTCTCTCTCATGGCCCGTACTGCCTCTTCAGACGCGGGGGAACCGTCAAAGGCGCTCAGGCCGGCAGAAACTACCTCTGGCTTGCAAACGCCTTCAGGGATTTGTGCCAACTTATGCTTTAACAAGCCCTCTGCAATGCTGCTTCTACATGTGTTGCCCGTACATAATAAGAGAATCTTCTTCGGACAGCTGTCCACGCACCCACCACCCCTAAAGACAAAAAACTAAAATCAGGCCCGGATCTACAAACATCGCACTATATTGCCGGCAGCGGCTCTGCGCAGGCGGTTCATAATAGCAAAGCCTACGCCCACATCATCGATCCCCTCAACCAAGATGACATCGACTTTGTCTCGGTCCATAGACCTCAGAATAGAAAACAACACCGCCGCAATTCCGCTCGGATCGGATGACGATCCCATATTCTTAATGACAAGCTGCTTCTTGCCGGCTCGGCGCAGATAAGGAAGGCTCTCGCTCAGCGCCGCTACTCCAATTCTCTTGCCCTGGGAGATGAATTCATCGATCCGGCGAGACATCTCGGACACACGGCACTCCGGACTGCCTTCGAACAACATAACCGGCGCGTGCGGAGCATAGTGCCGATATCTGACGCCCGGTGACTTGGGAGGAGTATCGGGGTTCCAGTCTCCTGTGGCATAGGCGGACGGATCTACTTCCACCTCGCCCACGACCGACCTGATATCCTCAAGAGTCACTGCACCCGGCCTAAGCAAAGTCGGCCGCGGCGACGTAAGATCCAAGACTGTAGACTCGATCCCTACCTCGCAATTTCCCCCATCGATTATGCAATCGACTCTGCCATCAAGATCTTCGATTACATCCTGAACAGACGTTGGACTTGGACGGCCCGAAATATTGGCGCTAGGAGCTGCAACAGGGACTTCACACGCTGCAAGGAATGCTAACGCAATATCGTTGTCAGGCATTCTGACCCCCACTGTGTCAAGCCCTGCAGTCACCGCATCCGGAACCTTCCTGCTGCGTAGGAGTATTACCGTCAACGGACCGGGCCAAAACCTATCAATTAGTCGCCAAGCTAATTCGGGGACTCTGCAGGCAACTTCCTCAATTTGTCTTAGGTCGCTAATATGAAGTATTAGAGGATTATCAGCAGGACGTCCCTTCGCTTCAAAAATCTTCTGAACAGCCTCACCGTCTAGGCCGTTAGCCCCTAGCCCGTAAACAGTTTCTGTGGGAAAAGCGACCAGACCTCCGGAACGCAATACACCGGCTGCCCACTTGATTTGGTCAACATCATGCAATCCATTTGAAGCTCTTATCACAACCGTCTGCATGCAGTCACCACTCGATCAAGACCCGCATAATCCTGAGAAACCACGATGCGTTCATACATGTGGCTTTCCGCAAGCATGGCAGCGACCCGAGAGCCCTGCGACGAACCTATTTCAAGCGCGAGAAGGCCGCCGGGTTTCAAGTAATCTGCCGACCGGGCGACCAGCACCCTATGAAACCGCAAGCCATCAGGGCCGCCATCTAATGCGATCAGCGGCTCAGATTTGGCAATATCAGGATGAAGTGAACGCATATCCTCTTCAGAAAGGTAAGGGGGATTAGCAACTACAACGTCAAATCTTCCTCCAAGCTTGTCCACAGGAAGCCGATCAAACATATCGCTTTTCAAAAGGTACACGCGGTCAGAAACTCCATGTACCAATGCGTTCTCTCGGGCCACGTGAAGCGCACCCGCGCTAATATCGACAGCAACGACGTTAGCTTCGGGAAACCTGACCGCCAGCACAACAGCAATTGCACCACACCCGGTGCACATATCCAAGATGACAAATCCACCGGTCCCTTCGCCGCGGGAATTCAAATAATCGATGACAGCTTCGACGAGGTGCTCAGTCTCAGGCCGGGGAATCAGAGTGTTCCGATTGACTTTAAACTCCAAGCCCATAAATTCTTTGTGCCCGATGAGGTATGCGACAGGAACATTTTGCAGGCGCCGGGCCATTAAACTCTCAAAAGCTTGTATTTCGCTAGAATTGAGAGGCTTAGCGTAGTTTACATAAAGGTCTATCCTCTGTTCACCCAGCACGTGAGCTAAGAGAACTTCTGCGTCTAGTCTGGGAGATTCGACCCCTTGCTGGCGCAGGCGTTCCGCAGCAGAGGCCAGCAGCTCTCCCACAGTAATGCGACTCACAGGAACACCACCCGTTAAGAACCGGCAGCAGCGAGCCTGGCTGCCTCATCGGCTGCTATGAGAGCGTCAATGATCTCGTCGAGCTCACCGTCCATCACGCTGTCGAGTTTGTACAGGGTAATCCCAACCCGGTGATCCGTCACTCTATTCTGCGGGAAGTTATAGGTGCGTATTCGCTCACTTCTATCTCCACTTCCGACCTGACTGCGGCGTTCCTTAGCCAACATTTCGCGCTGCTCTTCAATTTTCCGCTGGAGCAAACGCGAGCGAAGTATCTTCAGGGCCTTCGCTTTGTTCTTAAGCTGGGACTTTTCGTCTTGGCACGTAATAACCATGCCGGTAGGGAGATGAGTAATGCGCACAGCCGAGTCAGTTGTATTAACATGTTGACCGCCGTGTCCGGAGGACCTGAAGACGTCAATCCTTAGATCGTTAGGATCAATTTCGACGTCTACCTCTTCAGCTTCAGGGAGAACAGCAACGGTCGCAGCTGAAGTGTGAATTCTGCCGCTAGCCTCAGTCTCCGGCACCCTCTGAACGCGGTGGACTCCGCACTCATACTTTAAGCGACTGTACGCACCTCGTCCGCTTACAAGGAAAATAACTTCCTTAAAGCCGCCAATACCGGTCGGGTTTTGACTCATTAGCTCGACACCCCAGCCGCGCTTCTCTGCATACCTGCAGTACATTCGAAACAAGTCTCCTGCGAAAAGTGCTGCCTCCTCGCCCCCGGTTCCCGCCCTGATCTCCATGACTACGTTCTTTTCATCATTGGGATCTTTTGGCATCAGCATGAGCTTCAGACGCCGCTCAAGCCGATCGCGCTCCTTCGCCAAATTGTCAATCTCTTCTTCAGCGAGTCTGATCATCTCGACGTCAGCACCGGAATCACCCGATCGAACTTGTGCCCGAAGCTCTTTGAGGACAGCTCTAGTATCCTTGATGCCTTCGAGGACTTCTTTATACTTTCTGTAGGTATTTACAATTTCTTCTATCTCAGCATAAGCCTTTGCAACCTGCTGAAGCTTGTCCTGATTGGCAACTATCTCAGGATCAGCAAGTTGCTGAGCCAGCTCGTTATATCTCCGTTCTAACTGCTCAAGATGCTCCAACATTTGTCCACGGTTTCCTCCATGCTGCTAGATGCGCCTAGCGAAGCGCTGTGATGCTCCCGGCATCACGAGTCAACACAGCGCTCAGCGCCCGAATAGCAACTTCCAGTTGACTATCGTCAGGCTCCCTCGTAGTCAATTTCTGAAGCATCATGCCCGGATAGCTCATCCAACCAATATACTTAGAGAACCTGGGGCTCGCGGCCATCTTCATGATCTCATAAGACACACCTGCTACTGCAGGCAGCAGCAAAACCCTGCTGGCAATCCTCATTAGCAAACTCTGTTCACCGAGCAGTGTGAACATGAGGACACTTATAATCATTACAATTAAGAGGAAATTGGTACCGCAGCGAGGATGAAGAGTCGAGAAGCTCCGCGCGCTCTCGACTGTTAGCTCGTGACCGTGTTCATAGGCATGAATTACCTTGTGTTCTGCTCCGTGATACTCAAAAACCCGCTGTATATCTTTAATCTTGGAAATGCCGACTACGTACAGCAGGAAGATTGCGACCCTTGTAACACCCTCCACCAGATTAGCCAAAACAACTTTTCCCTGGAAAAAGTGCTGCAGCCACGAAGCAAATAGGTTCGGCACTACGATAAAGAGAACTACAAAAAGGCCCAGAGCCACTGCCAGAGTACTAGCCAACTCCGCTGCGCTCAGTTGCTCCTTCTCATCGCCAAGCGCCTGGTTTGCAGAATACATCAAAGCCTGCATCCCGACGACTAAAGACTCTATTAACATGACCACTCCTCGTATCAACGGGAGTCTGAGAAGCCGGTGTCTATGCGAGATACTGCCTACAGGCCTACTGTCGACAACAATCTCGGCATCAGGCCGTCGAACCGCAATTGCCAAAGAACTCCGGCCTCTCATCATGACCCCTTCAATAACTGCCTGGCCGCCGTACTGAAAGCGGTCGCTCATCTCAAACCCTCCTATGCCACTATCGGCTAGGACAGTGGGGACGAAAAAACAGAGCCAATAATGGCTCTGCCGGCAGGACCAATCCGGGCCCTACAGCCAGAGCCGACCTTAGCCCGGGATAGGTAACTGCACCGAGTGGCTCGCTATAGGTTGTGCTTGCGCCTAAACCTCTCGACCCTTCCTCCGGTAACTGTCGATGTGCGCGTACCAGTATAGAAAGGATGGCACTTTGAACAAACCTCAACTCTCAGATTCTTAACCGTAGAGCCGGTCTCGAACTGAGCACCGCAAGCACACGTTATAGTAGTCTTGTAAAACTCAGGATGAATGCCACTCTTCATACTTTCTCACCTCGTGATTTATACCTACGCCACCAGACGGCACCGTCCAACAGCCATCTTAGCAGCAAAAACCTACAGCCCTAAGATTCAACCGTTTAATTATAGCACACACTACTCCACTGCGCAACTCACTGTACTAGTGAGGATAGTGTCAAGCCACTGTAGGATGAGGGTCGTAGCAAGAGACCTCACCGTCCCAAGCTCAGACGGCATCTGCAAGCCCACGTAGGGCTCGCGTGAGCATTGTACGTCGCCCGCGTAGTGC
>Ga0134102_1000920_pt1 | contig 29305 bp, 23 predicted proteins | sample 13_3_2metaG_FD_94447 | JGI IMG/M metagenome (GOLD analysis project Ga0134102, IMG submission 94447) | Switchgrass degrading microbial communities from high solid loading bioreactors in New Hampshire, USA - 13_49_3.3_201_A3 metaG | ecosystem: Engineered > Bioreactor > Semi-continuous > Anaerobic...
TCCGCAGAGGTGGAGCTGGAACACGCCTGATGGCGCGGTCGGGTTCGAGGTGAGCGTCAACGGTGGTGAGTGGACCCGCGTGGGGAACGTCACCACATACGAGACCACCTTCACGGCCAGCGGGACATACACCTTCGCTGTGAGGGCGTATGACTGGCTCGACAACACCGGCTCCGAGACGAGCGGCAGCGTCGTGGTGGACGTGACGGCTCCCGACGCGCCGACGATGAACGCACTGCCCCCCTACACCGCCGGGACGCGGAACACCGTGTCGTGGATCCCGGCCGGCGCTCCTGGAGAGGGAGATGGGGAGACGCTCGAGTACTACGTCGAGTGCAGCGACGGCTCCGCCGCGCGGCTCGCGTCCGGTTGGACCGCTGCGACCGCCTACACGTTCGAAGGCCTCGCCGATGGGGTCACATACTCATACAAGGTGAAGGCCAGAGACGCACTAGGCAACGAAAGCAGCTGGTCCGCGCCGGTAACCTCGACGCAGGACGCGACGCCTCCGGCTGTTCCGGTCATGGCTGCAGAGCCTGAGTTCACGAAGGGTTCGGAGAACACCGTGTCGTGGAGCGCCTCAGTTGACGGGGACCACGGAAGCGGGCTTGCTCGCTACGAGATCAGAATGGCCGAGACCCAGGATGGGCTTGCAGGCGCGACACCGGAGCCCATCGCCGCTGGCGACGGCACGTCGAAGGCGTACGCAGGCCTTGCCGACGGCCGGGTCTACTACTACCAGGTGCGCGCGGTTGACGCGGTGGCCAACGCAAGCGCGTGGTCGAACATAGTCTCGTCCAGGCAAGATGCGACGCCTCCGACGGTGCCTCAGGGCCTTACGGCGCCGTCCACGACGAGCGACGAGACCCCCGAGTGGACCTGGAACGCTCCGGACGAACACGGCATCGGCTACTGGGTGAGCCTCGGCACCAGGGTTGGCGAGGCGTTCACGTGGAGCGCATGGGAATGGGTCGGCGCTGTCGACAGGTGGTCGCCCAAGGCTGCGCTGGCGGAAGGCACATATCGCCTTCGGGTGAAGGCTGAAGACACGGCCGCCCTCCCGACTAGTCCGGCCTGGGAAGCCGGGGACGGCAACCAGAGCGCCGCCGCGGAGAGCGCGGACGTGCTGGTCGACGTGACCGCTCCGACGCTTCAGTTCGTGAACCCGACTGACGGAGCCACGCTCAACATCAACAAGTCCTCCACGATCCTGCTGCGTGCTACCGGCTACACGGAGCTGCGGATCAAGGTGGACAACGAAGACTGGGTGAAGCCGCAGGCGACCTTCGGCGGGAGCCTGGTGTTCTACTTCGTCGCCGTCCCGTTCACCGAGGGCCAACACACCGTGACGGCGAAGGCGTGGGACGCTGCAGGCAACGTAACCGAGGTATCCCTCACGTTCGCCGTGGAGGCGACGCGCCAGGGCTTCGGGTTCGGACGGTTCCGGTTCGACGACGCTCCCTGACGCGGGATCGCCCGTTCGCAGGCTGATGCGAGCGGGAACACCGCATAGAGGGATATGGGGATAACAGGCATGGATCGGATCGGGCGAATCCGGCTCGCCCGGTCCGGTCCGGCACCGACGGGTCCGGCACCGACGGGTCCGGCATCAGCGGGCACGGCACCGACAGATCCGGCATCGACCGGCTCAGTTCAGTACCGACGAACGTCACCGGCCAGTCCGGGACTCGTCGGCGCGAGGCTGCCGGACCCACGAGTTGCCAATGAACTCGCGAAAAGGAGGGCATAGACAAATGGCAGGTCGCTTGAAAGCAGCCGTTCTCGCGCTCTTCATCCTCGTGACCGTTGCGGGATGCGGCATTCCGACCCCTCCTGTCGACGTGGCGAAGGAGACGGCGCTCATCCGCTCGGTTGTCAGCAATTGGGAAGCAGCCGTGGAGGGTTATGACGTGGACGGGATGCTCGCTCCCCTTACGAATTCGTTCGTGCTAACCCTGGAAGAGGGGGGCAACCGCACTACGAAGAACATCGATCAGCTCAGTCAGGAGCTCCTAGGAGACAAGGAGAATCAAGACTACTGGAGGCTCAATTACGGATACGGGCTCGACCTTGTTATCGAATGCTTCGTTGTGGAGAACCTGGGCCACACAAGCGCCCACGTGGTGAATCGCTTCAGCGTATACGAGTGGGCCACAGGGACGACCCCGCCCATCGGCAAGCGCATCACCGACAAGGGGGCAATGGAGTGGGATCTCATCAAGGTCTCCGGCAAGTGGCTGGTTTCCGGCATGCTCATCTACTTCGAGCCGCTCGGCCCGAGCGCGCTTGACGCGCGAGCCGCCGGCCAGGACGGCCCGGGCAAGTGCGCGTTCTTCGACGTGGAACGCTGACAGCGGGCGCAGGGACCGGAGAATTGACGAACGGCCTTACCCAGGGATGAGCCCGGCTCTCTGACTTCCGGGAGGGGCCGTTGGGGGGTTGCCGGCGGCTGTCAGGGAAATGACGGCACCGGCAACCTCCGGCTGCCGGGAGAGAAGAAAGGCCATGGCCAGCGTCGTCGGCCACGCAGCCATCAAAGGTGGTGTCGCAAGTGATTCGGAATTCGAGGCGGATTCGCGTTCGCTCAGTGGTCGCGCTCTTTCTCATGCTGTCCCTCCTAGCCGTGACTGCGCCTTCGGCGTGCCTCGCGGCCTCAGGTGAGGAGGCGGGGACGGGTCGTGGCGCGCAGGCTCAGGACCCGGGCTCGGTCCAGGCCGCCCAGGACATGCTCGCTCCCGTGATAGAGATCGTAAGCCCTCCCCACGGAGGCGTCACATCCGACCGATCCCCAGAGATAGTGGTTCGATACGTTGACCCCGACTCCGGCGTAGATCCTGATACCGTGGTGCTCATCCTGGACAAGGCGGACGTGACCAGGTGGGCGGACATCGGTGCCGAAGAAGCGCGCTACACGCCGCGCCCCCCGCTCAAGGATGGCGGACACACCGTGGAGCTTGCGGTCGCGGATCGGGCAGGCAACGTGGCGCGCGCGACCTGGGAATTCACGGTCGCCGGCGCTCCTCCATTGGGCGAAAGGACCGAGATCATGCTCGACGACAGCCTGAAGGTGGAGGTGCTCCCCGTGGCGTCCGTCGCGAACGCGGCGGACGTTGCAGCCCGTATCAGGCTCCCTGTCGGCACCCTCGCCGCGAGGCTCACTTTGAGGAGCCAGACGTTCGGCCTGCTGGGATATGATTTCCGGATGGGCGACCTCAAGACTGCGGTGGAGCGGTGCTCGGTCGAGTTCGCCGGCAACGGCCTTTCCCTCGTGGCTGGGGATACGGCCGTTCCAGTCCCGGCCGCGCTCATCCTGCCGGAGCGGCAGCTTGCAGGATTCGCGGCGAGCGGGGTCCACCGAACAGAGGCTGGCTCCTACGAGCTCTCTGCCTTCACCGGCAAGCTCCTCGTGTCAAAGGGCCTGGCGTTCAGCGTCTTCGATGCGTGGGGCGTCCACGGGGGTTTCAGTCTTGCAGACGGAGGCTTCGGCGGAGATGCGGCGTATGTTCTGGCGAGGAAGGGTGCGCGCGACGAGGACGTGTACTGGGCTCGCGTGGAGCTGCCGCTGGGCGCACGTGGCGCGCTCAGCTGTGAAGTGGCGCGCACCATCGAGTCGGCGTTGGAACCGGGGTCGAGCGCGGGCGCTGGCGCTGGCGCGCGATCGGGATCCGGATCGGAACCGGGACGAGGACCGGGACAAGGCTCGGCGGACATCGACAGCAATGCCCTGCTCCTTGCAGCGCACGCCAGGCTCGGCCCAGTCGCCGCCTACACTGAGTATAGGCTTCAGGGCGCGGGCTTCGCGCCATCACCGATGAGCCCCACGGGCCGCGGGGGCGTGCGCAGCTTCAGGGCGAGGCTGGGGGCGCAGATCGCTGAGGGGCTTGCGGCAACGGTCGATGTGGCGCGGGCCGCTGACAACGTGGACGGCTCGCAAGGTTACGGCACCACCGACACCAACCTAGCGGGCTCGCTTGTCTTCGTGCCCCAGGCGGGACGGGTCTCCTATAGCCTGGACGTGCTTTCCGCAGCCAGGCTGTCGGATGACGGGGACGGGGCTCGTCGGAGCATCGATTCATCCAAGAGGGGTGTCGCGGTCGGCGCGGAGATCGGGATCGCGACAGGCCTGGCTGGACCGCCGCAAGCAAGCGATTCACCTGACATCGACCGTTACCTGTCCGGGAGAATACGCTATTCGAACACGGAGACGGTCGACCGTGCGCACGGCGCGCTGACCACGGAAGAGGGCCTCGATGGCAAGGCCTCCATCGCCCTCGGGACGTGCGAAATCCAGGCGGAAGGGAAGATCGCCGAGTCGCGTCGCCTGCACGAGGACGTTCGCGTCAGCGAACGGGAATTGGCCGTCTCGATGGCGAGGCCGGTGGAGATTGGGTACAGGTATCTTGCGCGGCTCAATGTCGCTGGCGAAGCGGCGTTCAAAGATGTCACGACGTCCAGGCTGAGCACGGGCGCGCTCAAGGACTCGCGCGGCCAGATCTCGCTGGGTCTCGAGCTCACCCTGAACCTTACCGACTCAACCCAGTTCAAGGCGGCCTACCGACGCACCAGGAACAACGGCGGGTTTGCGGGCCTGACCTGGGACGAGGACATGCTGCAATTTGAGCTCAGGCTCCGGTACGGCGACCGGTCCTAGCCCGATGTCGGCGCAAGTGATCGACGCACATGAGGGCGACGGTGACGGTGAAGGCACCGGCACGGAGGAAGGGGAGAGGCAGAAGTGGGCGGGATGACGGGCATCGCTCTCATTGTCGCCGATGCGCACGACAGGATCGTGGCACTCAATTCCGCGGCCGAGCAGATCATCGGGTTGAGCATGCCCCAAGCGGACGGTCGCCCTGTGGCGGAGGCGCTGTTTTCGTGGTCCCGCAGCGTGGAGCCGCACCCTGACCTCACGAAGATGGACCATGAACTGATTGCGAGGGCCGGTGGGTCAGCGAGCCACGAACGGGGGCACGAAAGCGGACCGGGAAGGTGCCGCGGAGAGTACTACGAAATGCACTCGTCGCCGCTCCGCAACTGCCGGGGCGATCACATCGGCAGGCTCATCGTCATCCGCGATGTCAGCGGCCGCAAGGGCTCGCAGGCGGGTCTATTCCGCCAACGGTGGGCCCTCGCTTCCGCCGAAGAGCCCGAGCGCCTGGCACGCGATCTTCACGACAATCTCGGCCAGGTGCTAGCGTACCTCAACGTGCAGGCGCAAGCCGCCCGCGAGCAGCTAGCGAGGGGAGAGACTGCGAAGGCCGATGAGTTCCTGCGGGGCCTCGTCGCTGTTGTCCAGGCAGCCTATGCCGAGGTCCGGGAATACATCCAGGGGGTGAAGAAGAGATCCTCTCCCACGCGCAAGTAGCGTGGAGGCGCGGGAGAGTGAATTCACGCAGCGAAGGACCCTAAGTCTCCGGGGGCTTATGCTGCATAGTTCGTCGTGAAGGAGCGGGGGGCGGGGGATGGCGTGTGCCTCCTTTCGGGAAGGCAGCCGGCCAAATCCCGCTCGTCCATTACATTGTCTCCCTGTTCCCCATCACAGGTCCAAAACGTTGGCAGGAGCCTATCGGGAAGTGCCGAATCACATAATGTGAGAGTTGGCATCGATGATCCGCATAACCCACAGCATGCGTGACATTCCACAACACATATGATGGTATCGGCACAGGCTCCGCTACACTCGGCTGCTCTCGCGGACGGCGATGTGCCGGGCGCGGAACGCACAGCCAGTCGAGCCCGCCGCGCACATCGCGAAAGGTGGTGTTGGCAATGGTGTGTCTCCGCCGTGGACGCATGTGCACCTGTGCGGCATCCCTGGCGGCCTGCCGGCTCATGGCACTCGTCCTCATGTCCGCCGTTTCCACGGCAGTCCTCGTAATGCTCGCCGCCCCGGGCGCGCTGGCGAAGGAGTTCTCCGTCGTCAGGGTGGACATCCACGCCGCAGTGCAGTCCGATGGCTCCTTGCTCGTCCGCGAGGATCGCACGTTCCGTTTCGACGGCGAGTTCTCGCGAGTGCGGCAGTGGATCCCGCTGGATAAGGGAATCTCCATCGAGGACATCCGCGTGTTCGAGGGAGACGAAGAATACCGCGACGTCTCGTCGACCGGTGCCGCAGCGTCGACCGCGACGGGCGGCGCAGGCAGCGCGGATGAGCGAATCCCCGGGACGTATCGCGTGACCCGCACCGCCGACCAGGTCGAGGTTGCCTGGTACTTCAGAGCTGAGGACGAAGATCGCACCTTCTCGCTGGCCTATCGGATGCAGGGCGCGGTCGTGTCCCACAACGACGTCGCCGAGCTCTACTGGAAGTGCATCGGCGACCAGTGGGACGTTTCGTCCGAGGCCGCTCACGTCACGATCGACCTTCCGCCTGGTGCGGCCAAGGAAGACATACGGGCCTGGGCGCACGGTCCGCTCTGGGGCGTGGTGTCGATAGACAGCCCGACGCGGGTCGCGCTCAGCGTGGCGCCGGTCCCGGCGAAGACCTTCGTCGAGGCGCGCGTCCTTTTCCCCAAGTCCCTCGTGCCAGCCGCCACCCGCTCATCGGGGCGTGATGCGCTGGCCGCCATTCTCGAGGAGGAAGGGGAACTCGCCCGCCAGGCCAACCTGGCAAGACAGAGGGCAGCCGAGCGCGAGGCGCAGATGGCGCGGCTGCGCAAGTACAACGCGTTCCTCGCACCCGGAGTGCCGCTGCTTGCGCTCGCGTTCTGGTTACTGTTCCTCTACCGGCGATATGACCGCGAGTACAGGCCCGAGTTCAAGGGCGACTACTATCGCGAGCTCCCTGCGACATACACCCCAGCCGAACTCGGAGTGCTGTGGCACTTCGGATCCCCGTCCGCCGCGGACTTCACGGCCACGATCTTGGACCTCGCGAGGCGCGGCTATCTGACCATCGAGGAGCGAAGGACCGAGCGCAAGCGAATGCTTGGCCTCCTCGGCACAGCCACTGACGTGGATTACGTCATCCGGGCGACGGGCAAGGGAAAGGATGATACCCTTCTCGAACATGAGAAAGCGCTGTACAACATCCTCCTTTACACGATCGGCGACGGCCAGTCCGTGACGTTCGACGAGATCACAGCCTATGCCAAGAAGAAGCCGGGAACCTTCGCGTACTACTACCGCGACTGGCAGGCAAAGGTACGCGACGACGCGAAGCGCAATGATTTCTTCGATAGCTCATCCTCGACAGGGCGACTGGTTGGCGTCCTCTGCGGCATCGGCCTCGTGCTGGCCGGGGTGGGATTGTCTCTTCTTTCCTTCGCGTTCGTCGTATCAAGCGTCACATGGGCCATCACCGGTGTGATCATTGTTATCCTCTCGGCGGCCATCAAGAGGCGGTCGAGGAAAGGCCAGAACGAGTTCGCCATGTGGAGGGCATTCCGCCGATTCCTCCTGGATTTCTCGTCCTTGCACGACGTCCCGGTTCCTGCCCTCGCGTTATGGGAGCACTATCTCGTGTACGCGACTGCGCTAGGCGTCGCAAGACAGGTAATCGAGCAACTCAAGGTGGTGTTCCCTGAGCTGTCGCAGCCGGGCGCGCACACGGGATTCGCACAAGCGTGGCTCGTGTCCTCGGCCAGCACGGACCTGGGGAGCGCCCTCACAGGCCTCACGACGTCGCTGGAGCATGCCATCGCGACGAGCTTGGAGTCATCCTCCTCCGGAAGCGGAGGCGGCTTTTCAGGAGGAGGCGGTGGCGGCGCAGGCGGCGGTGGCGGCAGCGCAGACTAGTGCTTACTAGGGCGGACCAGGGCTGACCAGCGCCACCTAGGGCGACCTAGGGTGGGGGCTGGTGCCGAGGCGCCGACATGTCTCGGCCTCCCTCCTTGCCATGTCCGGAGGGCGCGCGGCCGGCTCTCGTGCTGGCCGCGCTATGCCCGCGCGACGCCGCGCCGCGCGTCAGCCAGCCCTGCCTAGACGCCAGATGACAGAGGGTGCCCGGGTCAGCCCCGTCCGCTCGGCGCGCCCGTTAATTCGCTCACGCCTTCGATGCCGGACGAGTTGCCCTCGCCGAAGACTACGCCGCGGTGCCTCCCGATCTTGGGCGGAGATCTTGGGCGGATAAGAGGTGGCGGTCATCAAGGCGGCGCTGCGCGACAGGCGCCGGGAGCCACCATCCCGTAAGAGCCGGCAGCCGCGGCCAAGGGCGCGACGTCATGGCGGCTGGGCGAATCGTGCCGAGAAGCATACTCTTCTCGCTTCTTTGTCCGAGGCCGGCCCCTGCTCTTTGGCTTTTACCTTAGCACGAACACGCCCCATCCCAGATAGCGCCGGCCATACTGCAAGTAGACCCGACAGTTGCGGCTGCTCCAATCGCGCAGGGCCGACGCATCGGGGTCATCCGGGTTGGCGCGCAGGAAGTCGTCCACCGCCATCCACCGCGGCGCCTCGTACCGATCCCAGCTGTTGTGGTCTGCCAGAACCATCTCGATCAGGCGCATGCCTGCCGACTCAAACCGATCGAGCGTGCCGTCCAGGGTAACATAGTCATCCCTGCCGATCCCCAGGGCGGCGTAGGCGGCCTCCGGCGGGGGCTCGATCCAGTAGGGTTCGCCGACCAAGATCAGCCCTCCAGGCCTGAGCGCCCGCTTCATCAGCTCCAGCGTGCCGACCAGGCCGTTGCCGATCCATGTCGCGCCGATGCAGCTCACCACGTCGAAGTCATGGGTCGGCCCGGGATACTTTCCGGCGTCTCCATGGACGAACGTCAGTCTATCCGCCACGCCCAGTTCTGCGGCTCGTTTTCGCGCCGCTTCGAGAAACACGGTGCTGATGTCCACGCCCACGCCGCTGATGCCGTACTTCTGCGACCAGCGGCACAGCATCTCCCCCTTGCCGCAGGCCAGGTCCAGCTGCCTGACGCCAGGGTGCAACCGGCAGATCTCGCCCAACAGCATCAACTGGTCCTCGGTGAACGGATTCAGGATGCGATGGTACGCTTCGGCGATCTCGTGAAAACGCAGTGACACGACAATCCCTCCATGCGACGGCACATCGTCGCCGATTCTCCTGATACGCGTGTTGCCCGGCCCGTCGGTGCACGAGGCGGAGTAAAGACGTCCGCGGCCTCATCGTAGATGACGAAATCGCGTGGTAGACCTGTGTGCCTCGCCTCCGTGCAAAGCGCCGTCGCACACAGCCCGTGAAACGTCTGGATCCTGACCGATGGGGCGAACTGAGGGTGGCGCTTTCTCATTCGCTCACGCATCTCGTTGCAGGCTCGATTGGTAGAGGTCATCGACACACTGCGCAAGGATCCTCTTCCGCAAGACCGGCGGGGGACCGCGCACTGCTGTGAGACTCGTTGCGGTGGGGCCGGAGAGAGCACACCAGTATATTCTTCCTGGTCCCGCCATCCCCGCAACCGTCAGATCATCGCTTTCTGTCGGACTTCGCCAACACTTTCCCGATCCGGACGCGGTATCTCCAACGCCGGGATCTCCACCGACCACGCCCGGTCCGGTCCTCTGGACACGTTACTAGGCAGATGAGCGCGAACGATGTCTCTCAAGGACCCCCGGCAACGCTGCGAACTCCGCGGCAAAGTGCTCGCTCATCATCTCTTCCTCTTCCTGTTTCTTCTGAATGTCGTAGATCCCTGCTCGTCCAGCCGTCCCCAAGCCCGAAACCGCCCAAGTTTGCCAAAAGCGATTGACCAACCTCGTCCGGGCCACCTGCCTCGTCTGAGCCACCTACGAGCGAGAGTCACCCCGTTCTTCAGAGGATGGAGTCGCTCAACATGCATCCGACGCCGCAGTCTGGTTGGTGCAAGATCTTGTGGGGCAGGAGGCCGGGGTCTCGGGGTAGAAGTGTAAAGACCCCAAACTTCCCGTTACGAAGGCAAGGAAAAGTGGCCTCGGTCTGCCGCCCGCCAAGGCTGTGGCGCCTCTTGGAAGACATGCCGGTGAGTAGACCCTGACTGCGGATTGTGAGTTTCCGCCCGACACCGAAAGCTCGTAACGCCCTCTTCTGCGCCTCAGCACCTCAGCGGTGCTACCTAACGTAATTCACGACGTCCCTCTTCCGAGGCGGCACCTGCGGATTCGGGCCGTCCTTATACCCGAGGGCGACGGTGCAGACATGCGCATACCCATCCGGGACCCCCAGTGACCGCGCGAGCTCAACGCCCTCTTCAGACTCGAAAAGGATGGCCGGCATGGCCATGATGCACGATCCCACTCCGAGAGATTCCGCGGCAAGCGCGATGTTCTGCGCGGCGGCCGCGCAGTCGAATTGCCCGAATCTGTCCTTGACGTCAGCGCTAATGAGGATTAGAGTAGGCGCATTATAGAACGGGATGAAGCTCGGGTCGCTGGCCCTACGCACCATGAACTCGTTCCCCGATTTGAGCATGTTCTCCCTCATGAGCCGCGCCATGCGGTCGAGCATGCGCTTGTCCTGGATCACCGTGAAATGCCATGGCTGCGCGTTCATCGCGCTCGGCGCAAGCAGCGCAGACTCGACTATCGCCTCGAGCTCGTGCTCGGTGATCTGCTCAGGCCTGAACCTCCTAATGCTCCGCCTGTTCCTGATGACCTCAAGAGTCTCGTTCACCTAGGACCCCCCTAATTGTCTGCTCGCAGCTGCGCTGTGCGGCGGCTCTCGCTCATGCCGCGGACGCAGTTCATGCAGTTGCTCATCGCGCGAGTATTGACAGCTCTTGGCTACTCGAGCCAGCTCTTCATCGCGCTCGGATCCGGGCCCGGACCCCCGACGCCTGACGCCCGACGCCTGGCCGTCGGGTCTTGCTTACCTTGATGGTCACAGTAAGTCCCTCATCAAGCCGAGCCAGCAGCTCTCCAATGCGCTCCCAGCTATAGTGCTTTCCGTCCACCTCCACGTACGGTTCCCACCAGCCAAACCTCAGTGCCCCGGTGAGACCTCTCTTGCTCGCGAGAAGACTTACAGCGAATGCGCGATCGTCCTCAAGCACGTGCGCAAGCCTTCTGTTGACTTCATCAACGTAGAAATACTCAGGATCGAAGCGCCTACCTCGTGTGTCCTTCTGCGCCCAGCACAACATGTCCTCCCGTTCGGGATTCTTCTCGTCTCGGATGGTTTCGAGGAACTCGTAGTAACCCCCGACACCGCCCACGTCCTCTGGGGGTCTGTGCCTTGCCCCGCCAAGGCAGAGAGGCACCTGACTCTCTTTCGTGTCGTTCAATCTCTTTTCCACCACGATGTCGTGGACCCAACAGTCCCCATAGTCATACCTGTAAACACACCTATCATGTTTGTCAAAAAGCTGGTCGATAGTGGTTTCCTGAGGATCGAACGCCTGCACACCTTCTCCGAACAGCTCTTCGGCGGAGAAATCAGGCGCCGGCTTGGCGATCACAATGTTGCCGAACCTAAAGTCGTAAAGGTGGTAGTCGAGCCATCCGAAGGCCACCTGTATAACCCGGTGCAGCTGGGCGAAGGTTAGGGTGCCCGGTATTCTTAGCCTGCGCCAGACCGGAGGCCTAATCCCGCGTATCGTTATCTTGACTCTGTAGACCATAAGACTCCCTCCCTGGGCGCGGTCAACCACGCTGCGCCCAGCCGCGCTGCGCGCGCTGCGCGGCCGACCACCACATAGTCACCACCTACCGCTTATAGACGACCAACTCCGAAGCTGACGCGATGCTCAGGCGCACAGCTGGCTCGCTCGTCTGCGCGAGTCATTCATGCTTCTCAACGCCCCTCACTCCGCACGCAACTTCTGGGTCCGAGGTGGGTTATCTATACCAAGGGACACAATGGGCAATTCCAGACGTTCATGCGTTTTCCTCCATGAGCACCTTGTCCCCGGGATGGACCCGCCGGTGGCCGGGGCGTGGCGAGGGGCGCCAAAGAGAGAATCGCAATTCAAGCCGAGCAAGAGCGCGAGACGGCTCTCAAATGCAGTGAGATTCCTCAAGGTGGGCTGACACGCGGAGAACCTACACATATAATAAGGCGACGGCGTAGTTGTAGCACTCGGCCTGTCGGGCAAACGTCATGACAAGACAAAGCACATGGCCAGGCTCGGAGTCGGACCGTGCGCCGCAAAGGAACTCACGGTTTCCGACGGCACGCAAAGACAGCGTGATGGTCGTTCAACTTTGCGGTTGGCTACCTTTGAGTCGTGTGGAGATATCTAGGTCCTGTGAAGCTACTAAAGGAGATGGGCTGTCATAGAGCGAAATCACAAGGAGCCTAAACAGCTAGCTCGTCGCGTAGCCCTGGAGTGTCCACGAAACCGGTTCGACTCCAAAGGGCTGACAATCACCAGACCGGATGGCCACACAGACTCGGCTGCGGACGTAGTAGCGTATGGGAAGCACGACGACGCAAAGTGCCGAAGGTTCGACCTCTCTCGGACGAGCGTCGGTGGAGTTGGCAAGTGTATGACGGTGAATGCTCGGAAATGGGTGTTGCTCTTTGTGTTGTCAGCGCTCGTGGGCTCGACAGGAGCGCTTACCCGGGCTGGAGCCTGCGCCTGCGCCCGGGCCGGAGCTGCAGCTGGAGCTCAAGCCCCCATATCAGCCCGAGCTGATACTGGAGCCGGCGTCGGAGCCCCGGGTGGGCGGATCCCCCTCGGTATCTGGATTGACACCGCAAGCGTCCCCCGCGACAGCGGCGCGATACGCAAGATGGTGGACGACCTTGCTCACATGGGCGTCGTCGACGTGTACGTGGAGGTTTTCAACAGAGGGCTTACCATGTACCCGAGCGCGGTGGCTGTGGACTATGGGCTCCCGGCTCAGAGAGACGTGTTTAGAGACGCGTTTGCAGGCCGCGACCCCTTGAGTATCCTCCTCGATGATGCCCATCTCCGTGGTCTGCGCGTTCATGCGTGGCTGGATCTGCTTTACGTGGGGTACAAGGAGCGAGGTCCCCTTCTCGATCGCTACCCATCCTGGGAGACCGTGGCTCGCGATGGGTCAAGGGGCTACGGGCCCCCTGCCAACCAGCAGCACTGGCTTTCTCCTGCAAACCCCGAGGCGAGGCGGTTTCTCACCGATTTGGTGGGGGAGCTGGTTTCCCGCTACAACGTTGACGGGGTTCATCTCGACTACATCAGGTATCCTGACCCGGTGGGCGGCGATTGCGGGTACGAGCCGGATTGCGTGCGCGGGTTCGTCGAGGAGTTCGGGGTGGACCCTTTCGCCATCAACACGGGCGAGGCTGAACGCGGTGATGCAAAATCGCTGCACGAGCTGTCCCTCTGGAATGCGTGGCGCGCGGCCAAAGTTACCGAACTCGTCAGCGCCCTTGCCCAAGAGATCAGAACCAGGCGCCCCGAGGTCCTCGTGTCCGCGGCGGTCGCCCCCACAGGCGTTCCTGACGGCCCGTATCCCGGCCTCCTGCAGAATTGGCCCGAGTGGGTGCGCTCCGGCATCCTGGATTTCGTGGTTCCCATGACCTACACCTCAAGGCCCGAGGAGCTTCGAGGGCTTGCCAGGTGGACCGCGTTTCTGCTGGACTGGGCCAAGCCACCCGCCTGCGGGGTGCAGTTATGGAAGCGGAACTCGCCAGCGGACGTCGTGCGACAGCTTGAGATCCTCAGGGAGGAGGGGGCTGCCGGGGCCGTCCTGTTTGCCCAATCATATCTCAGCACTGATGTGGCCGCAGGCGTGAGGTCTTTTCTCGTTTCGTGCGATGGCGGCGACGCCGCGGAACCGAGGCCCGGCCCCACCCCCGGTGCCCTCGAGGACCGCGGGTCGCCTCAGGCATCGCTGCCCATGACGGTGGTTCCGTTCGTGAGCCCACCGCCCCACGTCGACGGCGACCTCTCCGATGACGCCTGGCTCAACGCCACTCCCATCAGCTTGTGTTACGACGTAATGAAGCCAGGGCGCGCGTGGCCTGGCGAGAACCCGCAGGTGAGGATCGTTCATGACGAACACGGGCTGTACATGGCGTTTTCCGCTGTCCTCGTCGGGCGGCCACCCTCTGGCAGGCAGCCGGTGGCGACTAGAGACGGGCCCGTGTTCTACGATGACTCGTTCGAGATCTTTGTCAACCCGACCCCCTCGGAAAGCCTGTTCTACCATTTCGCGTTCAACCTTTTGGGCACGCGTTACGACGCGACCAGGCTCAGGGGGCCTTCGTGGGACCACGACTGGGAGGTTGCGTGCCGGGTTGAGAACGACATCTGGCACTCAGAGGTTTTCGTGCCCTTCGAGGCCTTAGGAAGGCGCCCGGACCAGCGCGAGGGGTGGCGGCTCAACGTCTGCGTGAGTTTCCCAGAGGCTGGCAGGTTCGTGAGTTGGGCCCCGCTTCCTGGAATCTATGCAGCCCCGAGCCATTTCGGCAGGATAGAGATAGAGTAAGGTTGGGGTCCTGGTGTACAATTGGGACGACAACCGGGCGAAGGATCATTGGTCTCCTTGAACAAGCAAGCCCCGCCGCAATCATCTCCGCGACGTCAAGGAACCCGGGGATGGCGGGTGGCTTGCATCCGTTCCCAATGTTTGAGGATGGCGATTTCGACATTCCGTCGGTCTACCTGACGGAAGAAGAGGGGCAAAGACTCGCCAGGCACATTGGGGAGGACGTCCTGTTGAAGTTCGAGTCCCGGCGCATTCCCTCTCGGGGCTGCAACGTCATCGCCAGAAAAGGGGTCGCTCAATCCCCCAGGGCGGTCTTTTGCGCGCACATTGACGCCAAGAAGGGAACCCCTGGTGCGCTGGACAATGCCGCGGGCGTCGCGGTGTTGCTTGCTCTGGCAGAGACCTTAAGAGACTACTCCGGCCGCCTCGGGCTCGAAATCGTGGCCTTGAACGGCGAGGATTACTACGCGGCGCCTGGCCAACTGCAATATGCGAGTTCGAACGCGGGAAAGCTCGGCGAAGTATTGCTCGGCCTCTTCGTCATGTGCGAGAGACCTACCGTGGCCATCACTTCAGAGAAGGCCATGGGTCTGATGGCTTCCATCATCCACACCGGCAAGGACCAGCCGGAGCTCGTGGACTGTCGAAAGCTGGCCTTCATCGCCCAAGGTCTGGCAAGCCTGTTCTTGGATGCAGAGAACAGTCTCCCCTAAAAGAGGACGGACGTCTGAGTCGTGCTCATCGCGTCAGCCCTTGGGCTCCGGAGAAGTTCAAAACGGTGATACGCCTACCAATCCAGCGACTAGGACAGGAGGACACTGGCAATGCTCCAGATAGCTGAAGCAATCGTCATCGCCCGGCAAGTCACCGAGGCACTAAGCGGCAAGCGAATCGAGAGGGTTGTCGCAAACCACTCGCCACGCCAGTTTGCGTGGTTCTACGATAATTCAGAGGCATACGACAGCGCGCTAAGCGGAAGCGACCTGCTATCTCCGCCTCCTAGGCGCTTCGAGCCGGACCTTGCACCTTGCTGGGTTCCCTGTTTCCGGTCAAGTGTTCAAAGGTCGCCGGCATCGAAAGCTCGATCGTCTATCTGGCGTGTTCCGCTGAGACCGACTGAATGCCCATGCTGGTAAGGACGTAGTTTAGACACTGGGTCACGCCTTCCGATGGGTCTGCCAGAGCTGGCAGAGTCAGATCGAAGTTGCATAAAACCGCGTTGGGAGTCATACCGCTATCACCTCTAGTAGCAACGCCTAGCGGATCTGCACATCAGCGGTCTATTCGGCCCCCGGGATCGCCCTGGCCGCCCAGTTCGCGGTGGCCAGTGCAGCAAAGTACTCTACTGTCACAAGGCCCAGGCCACCAATGAGTGTGACGACGCGAAGCAGGCCCATTGTGGGTTCGAATGGCAGTCCTAACATGTGCTGCACTTGACCAGTGATCGTGGGCTCCGTCAGGGCTAGCCACGCGGTCATACAACATAGCACAAACATGATGCCCGACGCAACGGCTGCGGCAATGTGAGCGTCTCGTTGCGCCTCCGAGGTGCGGATCTGTTCACCAGTATGGCGACGCCCGACGACAAAACCGCCGAATACTCCCACGACAAGATTCGGAACGGGAGAACCCATGAAGAAGCCATAGATCATGACCGAATAGAACGTCGCGACGCACACGAGAGCCGGCCACGAAAGGGTGTACAGCGAACTCAACCGATTGCGCAGCAGCGTCGCGTCCAGCCCGATTCCGATAGCGAAACCAGCCCCGGCCGTCCACGGAATGGCCGGGCTATCACCGAGAAGCCCGAGCGTTCCCCACCATCCGAGGAGCATGAGCGCAACAGGTGGGATCCCTCCCAGCACGATCTTTGACACAGTTTCATCCACGGCTCGCATCAAAGTGAACCTCCGCCTCGTCAACTTCCGTCGACCGCAGTGGACGCGACCTACGCCAGCGCAACCAGCTGTGAGCACGCGGTCGTTCCAGCGGACCTGCGTATCGCGACCCTCAGAGGTCTCAAATGAACCGCGGCACCCCGTGTGTCCGCTGGATGCGCTTGCAAGACCAAGGTCTCTCTCAATCCGCAGTACCATTGGGCATGGTCATCCCCCGCAGTATCCTAGCCACCGGAGTCCATCCGATATACTGCGGTCTCTCAAACCCCGGCCCCGGAAGCAGCTTCTCGATACCCAGGAGATGGTCAATGCGGACCTGATCCCACGCATGGATGACTCGCCCGTCGCCAAGGGACAATCCGACGTGCCCCCAGTTGCGATACTCACCCTTAAGGGTCCCGGAGCAATCATAGAAAACGTACGCCCCTCTGGGCGGCACCCCTCCACAACCGCGCGCACCGTAGGCGTCCGCTGCTTCCCCGGCCGTCGATCCCTTGTACTTGTCCTCGGTACACTCACTAACCTCTCTCCGACCGTCGTGGATCGCAGGCCAGGCCGGGATGTTCCGATCTCGAAAGGCCTCGAACAGCACGTACGCAGCTTGCTCTCTTACGTCTGGACTAGCCCTACAAAGGTCCACGAACACGCGCCCAACCTCTCTTGCTTCAGCCTGCGTCAGCCTACGCACTCGCATTCGCTAGCCCGGATCCGCTGTACGGCCGCTAGTTCTATTGCTTCGGTATTGTCTCCGATGCTCCTTCTTCTCAATGTCCCAGATGCGTCCATCTGGCGTTTGATACCTCATTGCTGCGAGACCATGTCGTCATTGGGTCTTGTGGCATGCGAATCCCGCCCCTCACAGCGTTCCTCCCCCGGGTCGTTCTATCAGCGTGGCAGCCGAGTTACCCGCAACGCAGGTCTCATCGCCATATCGAGAGACCCGTGGCCCTTTCCATTGCGCCAATGGGATGCATGGCCACTAGCTTTCACTGCCCATTCATCCCGTCTCCTCTTCTCCTTTCATGTGACAGGCAGCAGTGCCCCGGGTCTCTCGTCGTTTCAGGACGGCAACTGCCCCAGCACGTAGCTACGCAAGCTCGCGGAGGAGCGCTCCGCTCCGGATGGACGGTTGCGCTAACGGACAACCACCTTGTACTCCCGCAACCACGTGTCAACTTGTATGAGGTAAGCGAAAAGCTGGGCGCTTCCCATGAGCTGGCCGAACCAGACCGGGCCGAATGCCTGTGCGTCCGAGCGAATGAGGGAGCGAACAGCCTCAACATCGATTAATGGAACCAGCGGCGACCCGGGGTCCTCCAGGATGCGTGCCAGCCAATTCCGTGTGGCGGCTAGGTATGCGGGGTCATGGGTCTTGGGATAGGGGCTCTTTCTGCGTTCCAGCACATCTTCGGGTAATACTCCCGCGAGTGCCCGTCGCAAGATGCCTTTCGGGCGCCCGCCGTCGAACTTCATCGCCCACGGTATGTTCCAAACGTACTCGACAAGACGATGATCACAATAAGGCACCCGCACTTCCAGGCCAAAAGCCATTGTCATACGATCCTTGCGGTCCAGCAGCGTGGGCAGGAACCTGGTGATGTTCAGATAAAGCATCTCCCGCATCCTGGCCTCCCGTGGGTCCTCCCCCTCGAGCCGTGGCGCTTCCTCGAGAGCCTCGTGGTAACGCCGTGCCACATATTCTTCGGGCGATACATACGTCCGCAGGTCCGGCGACAGCAAGGCCGCCCGCTGCGAGGTCTTCAGCGACCAGGGAAACGTATCGGCCGCCAGTGCCTCCGGCCTGTAGAACCAGGGATATCCGCCGAAGACTTCATCAGCGGCTTCACCCGAAAGCCCCACGGTGGCACCTTTCTTGATCTCACGAGAAAAGAGGTAAAGCGACGAGTCCACGTCAGCCATGCCGGGCAGATCACGCGCACGGACCGCTCCCTCCAGCGCATCGACCAGTTCAGGAGTGTCGAGCACGACATCATGGTGGACCGTGCCGAGGTAGCCAGAGACCCTGCGTACCCACGGGGCGTCCGAGTCAGGCTGGTATGAATTGGCATGAAAGCAGCGGTCGTTGCCTGCATAGTCAATCGAGTAAGTATGAACGGGCCCGCTCCCTTGCTGCTTGAGAGCATCAGAAGCAAACGCCGTTACACCGCTAGAGTCCAGGCCTCCCGATAGCAGTGTGCAGACAGGAACGTCCGATATGAGTTGGCGTTCCACCGTGTCCCGCAGAAGGTCGCGCACATGTGCCGCAGTAGTGTCTAGATCCTCCTCGTGAGGGTGGCTGACTAGGGACCAGTACCGCTGTAAATGAATCCCGCCGCGATCATACAGAAGGGAATGCCCCGGCCTGAGTTCGGCCACACCCCGAAAGACTCCGTGCCCGGGCGTTCGGGCGGGCCCCATGACGAAGATCTCCGCGAGACCCTCCTTGTCTATTTCCGGGTCGACTTCCGGGTGGGCCAGCAGCGCCTTCAACTCTGAGCCGAATACGAGGGCGCTGTCTCGGAGGGCGTAAAACAACGGTTTGACGCCCAGCCGGTCGCGGGCGAGGAACAGAGTCTCGTCGCTATCGTTCCACACAGCGAAGGCGAAGATCCCGTTGAGGCGCTGGACACACGCGGGACCCCACTCCATGTACGAGGTCAAGAGTACCTCGGTGTCGGAGTAGGTGCGGAAGGCATTGCCGCGAGCCACAAGTTCCTGGCGCAGTTCCTTCGTATTGTAAAGCTCACCGTTGTAGACCAACACGAAGGTGGTATCGCCCCGCTGCCGGGCCATCGGCTGAGTGCCGCCTGCGGGATCCACCACGATGAGGCGCCGGTGGCCGAGGGCGGCTCGCGCGGACACCCACATGCCCTCGTCATCCGGGCCGCGCGGGATCTGCGTGTTCATCATGGCTCGCAGGACAGAGCGTTCCTGCGTAAGGTCGTTCTCCCAATCTACCCAGCCCACAATTCCACACATATCAACTCATCCCCTTCGAGGGAACCGCTTTGGAAAGCCGGGGCGCAGTGGTGAGGAGACTGCGGTCGAGGTTCAACTTCCGCGCACTCAGCCGAGATCTGCTCACCCGGACGAACAGCGCGGACTGTCAGCGGTGCGGCAGTTGAAGATGCCCCGGTTTCACACCTACCCGCGTCCGCCCGTGTGACGTTAGTAGCAGGTAGGTGTCATACTTTTGTGATGTCATCATACTACGTTGACCACAGCAGGCCGTGCCTGTCTGCCTGCGGACGATGATGCGTTAGATGCAATATGAAACACGCATCCCAGCCCGCCAGAAACAACCAAGCCGTCCTGATAGACATCACAGGACGGCTTGCGTTGGGGTCCACGGCCCAACCCGTGTGGGTTCCGAGCCGAGCCATGCGCAGGTTTCGATTGAGAGGGGCTTGCGGGCGAAGCGGCGACGCCCTTGCCCGGTCATGGCAGCAAGACGTCCCCCACCCGGCTATGGAGACGAGCCGCTGCTGGTGTCGAGTATCGGGTGTCACGCATCAGGCCAGGAGTTCCGGCGCAACCTGGGCAACGGGAGGGCAGCGCCGCTTGTGCTCGCTTCTGGCGTGCATGCTGGCAATGCGTTCACGCACTTCAGGCGAAGCCTGACCGGTGAGGATGAACCGGTCGAGATCCCTATAGGCGATGCCCATCTCGCCCTCATCTGTCTGGCCCTGCCAGAGGCCGGCAGTGGGTGTTCTGGAGATCACCTTCTCCGGCACACCTAAGAACCGCGCAAGCTCCCACACCTGCGTCTTTACCAGTGCACCGATGGGCAGGATATCAACCCCGCCATCTCCGTACTTGGTAAAATAGCCGATTTCTATCTCGCTTCTGTTGCCGGTCCCCGCCACAATGTAGTTCAGCTTGTTGGCGAAGTAATAGAGCGCGATCATCCTGAGCCTGGGCTTGAGGTTCGCCACCGCAACCGAAAGCAAGCCCGAGTAGTGTTCCGGTGTCCCTCCTTTTGAGCTCTCACGTGCAGCCCCCGGGTCAAAAGACTCAACAGCCAGGTCAAACAGGGGCGCTAGGTCGATGACCTTGGTGGGCACGCCAAAGGTCTGAGCTACGGCCTTCGCGTCGTCCATATCCTGGGGATTGCTGTGGGCCGGGAGCAAGAGTCCCAGGACCCTTCCTGGCACCGCACGCCCTGACAGGCCGGTAACTACTGCGGAGTCGATCCCTCCGCTTATCCCTACTACAACCCCTTGGGCCCCGGCGCTGGAGACCTGATCCCTGATCCAACCCGCAAGGTAGTTCGCTACGCCGGCACAGTCCATGGTGCTCGCCTCCAACTGAGTATGTCGCCAAAAGTTAGCGCTACTTTTCAGCGAAGGGAGGTCCTGCCTAGGTTTGCCGGTGTTGGGTTCCGGGGACGGCGCGCTTGCGGCGTGCCTCGTTCGAATTCGGCGCTCAAGACAGCCGAATTCTCTACGCCCCGTCGTGCAAGCACCGGCAACCCTAGCGCCGTCAAGAAAGGAGACGAAAACTTATGGCACATACCTAGAACACTGTGAGGTATTGATCGATCTCCCATTTGTGGACTTGAGTCCTGTAGACATCCCACTCGAGGGTCTTGGCCTCAATGAACCGTTCCAGGATGTGAGGGCCAAGCGCCTCCATGACCACTGGGTCTTGCTGCAGTTCCTCGAGAGCCTCTTTAAGCGAACCCGGAAGGCTTTCAATGCCCATCTCTTTGCGCTCAGCTGCAGTGAGAGCATAGATATTCTTGTTGACCGGCTCGGGCGGCAGGATTTTGTTCTTGATGCCGTCAAGCCCCGCTTTGAGCATGACTGCCAGAGCAAGGTATGGGTTGCACGACGGGTCCGGGTTACGCAGCTCAACCCTGGTCGCGCTCTTTCTTGCGGCGGGCACGCGCACGAGGGGGCTTCTGTTTCGCTCGGACCAGGCGATGTAGACAGGCGCCTCGTAGCCAGGGACCAACCGCTTATATGAGTTTACGGTGGGATTGGTGATCGCAGCGAAGGCACGCGCGTGCCTCATAAGGCCTCCGATGTAATACAAGGCCTCGTCGCTCAACTGGTATTCCCCTTCCGGGTCGTAGAACGCGTTTTCACCGCGGCGGAACAGCGACTGATGCGTGTGCATTCCCGACCCGTTCACGCCGAAGACCGGCTTGGGCATGAATGTGGCATGGAGGTTATGCTGTCGGGCCACGACCCTCACGACGAACTTGAACGTTGCGATGTTGTCAGCCGTCTTCAGCCCATCGGCATAGCGGAAATCTATCTCGTGCTGCGCCGGGGCAACTTCGTGGTGTGAGGCCTCGATTTCGAACCCCATTTTCTGAAGGGCCAGAACCATGTCGCGCCTTGCCTCTTCACCCAGGTCTATCGGCGATAGGTCGAAGTAGCCGGCTTGGTCAAACGTGTTGACGGTGGCTCTCTTCATCTCATCTGTATCGAACAGGAAGAACTCCGGCTCCGGTCCAGCCATCATGGTGTATCCCATCTCGGCGGCTTCTGCCAGGACGGCTTTCAGTGTGTGCCTCGGGCACCCGGCAAACGGCGTGCCGTCCGGGTTGTGGATGTCGCACATGAGCCTGGCGACGGTGTCCTGTCCCTCCGTCCAGGGGAAGACCGCAAACGTAGCCGGGTCGGGCCGCAGGTACATGTCGGATTCTTCGATTCTCACGAACCCCTCTATGGAGGACCCATCGAACATCAACTCGCCGTCGAGCGCCGCCTCCAACTGCTCTACTGGTATCGCCACACTCTTTAGGACACCTATGATGTCCGTAAACTGCAGGTGGACGAACTTCACCCCAAGTTCCTCAGCTTTCTTCAGGACCTCTTCTCTGGCGGGGTTCGGCATTGTGTCTCCCCTCTCTCATTCTTTTCTGATGTTGTCCAACGCCCTGGACAACGCGGCCTGGTTAGATACGGGGTACAAGGAACGCAAGACAACAGGCTCTTCACGTTGTCCTCCACGGCGTCGAGCTTTGAACCTCTCCTCTTCGAGCTTTTCCTTCACATCTTTCACCCGGAATCCCCACTGCATCATCTCGCCGATCCGCTTGAGCGTCGCTATGTCGTTTTCCGAGTACATCCTGGTGCCGCCCTCTGTTCTTTTCGGGCTGATCAGCCCGAAAAGCTCGTAGTACCTTATCTGCCTTTCGGACAGATTCGTAAGCTCCTTCACAACCCCTATGCGGAAGGCCGGGAACTCTGGTCCTGCCTGCAATCCCGTCACCCCCCATCCCGCGCGTTTTATGGCACGATTATATGCCCGGTGGAGCGGCACGTCAAAGATTGTGTCAGATTACCTACCATGAATCTCTTGCTGATCTCTGTCCCCACAGGTGCCTTGACAGGCGCACGCCGATTGACCGATACATGGTCAAAGGGTTTTCGTCGTGCATGGGATACTTCAGGCGCGTCAACGGGTTTGCGCTCGCCTGCGGACAGCCCGGCTAAAGGGAGGTAACAATGATGCTCGACCAAACCGGCACCAGATTCAGAATTGCCCCCGACCAAGCCGTCCGGGTCATCGGAGCAGCATACTTCAGCGCCTGGGATGGCGACCGCCAAGCCAAGGTGCGCATCCTCGGAGGCGCGTATGAACACGTAATCGAGTGCAGCCAGCCGGAGGATCTCGAGGTCATAGCCGATGTCATGCTTGGCCTCGCGCGCACGCTCGGAGAGCCAAACTACGCAAGGTGCGACAACCTCCACAAGTATGTCTCCTTGCGGCCGAGGGCAGCGCCGAGGCCAGCGCAGCGCGCTAAGGGCAACAAGCGCAACCCGCCACCGCCACCCGCTACCAACATGAAGGCCGCCCCGTTGGTTGGGGCGGCCCCACCATATCCCCGCCATCGCTGCGTTCAGGCACACAAATGGCTCGACCAAATCCTGGTCATTTGCGGTGACGCGGAACATTATTCGATAGCTCTCAGGGTCATGGCGTACTCATAAGATATCGGCTCACCGAGCTGCGTTTCTGTGTAACCCCGCTCCTTGTGACTTATCTTCCCGAGTGCGGCAGCACTGCAATCCTTGAACCTCCGAAACACGTCTTCCAGAACCTTCAATTCTTCAGGGCTGAATAAACCACCCTCAAACTCCACGAGAGGCTCGGCCCTCTCTCCTTCGACCTCTCCGTAACTCTGTGGCTTTAGAGCAATGAACTGCATCCGCTCCATGTATGCCATAACCAAGTCATGGGCCAATGGAATAGGCCCAAAGTAGTTGTGGCAATAGACCGCGCCGCTCATGGAGCACAGCGTTCGTCTATAGCAGAGGAAATCCGAATACCACAGCATCTTAAGCAACTTGGACTTCGCGATGCCAGGACACTTGACTGCAAAGAACACTGCCATACTAGCTAGTCTGTCCAGATCAGGCTTACGCCTTCCCCTCAGCGGCTCTTCATACCGCGAGTACAGCCCCAGTAGGATTCGCGAGATCTTCTCTGGCACACTATCTGCCCGGCAGGAGCCAAGCGCTCTCTCCACTCGCTTCCTCTCAAGGTTGCCCAGCTTAGCAGCAGACGCTTCAAAGAGACTGCGCGCGTATTCCACGTCCTTGTTGAACCGACAAAGCTGATCGTTATGAGCAACGCTGGGGATCGACCCAAGCTCGTATCTCGCTATCGTCGCGGGACTCCATCCCAGAAGAACGGCTATGCCTCGCTGTGAGAGACCGTATCTCTCCCTAATCCTCTTGATCTCCTGTGGGCCCAACAGACCCTTTTGCTTCCGGTACTTGGAATAAGCCAGAGACAGGTTCTCATCGTCCAATGTTTCGTCAAATACATCAGTCCCACAAGTTTCGCACGTCAAAACGTTGGCCATGATGGTGACGGGCTCGCCCTTTACCGGATAGGTCTCCTCCCTCTGCGTCTTGACCAATTCCCTTTCCGCTCCGCACTTCGGACAGAAGCCTCTCATGGTTTGTTCTCCTCAATGCATGACGCCTCGACTCATCTGTCAACACGAACTCCCTGATCGCTCTACCGATAGGGCAACCTGGGGGCGCGGTCAGACTCGTGGAACGACATGCATACGCGGCCGCGATCGTTGTCCAACTTGAGCTTTATGTACACAGGCCTCCCGTCCATGTCCCTGATAAACTCCCATATCATGCCCCCTCGAACGCGCTCTCGTGAGTGGTCCACTGCCGGACCCCTGTAATAGTCCCGATACGTAAGGCCGAAGATTTCCTGCTTCGCTGCGCTCACCGCGATTCCCAGTTCCGCCAAGCTGTCAAGGTTCTCCTTGCGTGGGATGAAATCAAACTTGCACTGCGTAAGTATCACTTCCCTAACCCGCTCCAGGAACTCATCCACCTGTCGAATTGGGGCCACGCTGCCGTAGTTTGAGTCTTGCGGGTCGGGGCACTGATGTCTGTTCCTCCCTTATTGTAACATCCGCTCGCCCAACATGCTATCATTTGATAGCATTCTCGTCAAGAATGAATTTCCACCAAATGAATCTCTTTCCAAGCCGACGGCCCGCAGGCTAGCCAAATTGCAGGCGCCTCGCCGTGGAAGCACCGGCAAGCGCGGCGCCTTCGGGAAAAGGAAACGAAGACTTGTGGCACCATACACCATACCTAGAGGGTCTGTCAGGCAAGTGGGACGACATTGATTTCGAGGCGGGCACCATGCGTGTTAATGAGACACTTCAACGTGGCGGGCCGAATCCCGTGTATGACCTGGTAAAGACGGAGCGCGGCGAGCGCATTCTGAGAATGCCGGAGCACCTCCAGGCCGTCCTCCAGGCCCACCGCGTCGAGCAAGCCAAGACGCGGCTTGTGCTCGGGCCGGAATGGTGTGAGCTTGGGCTCGTGTTCATCACGTGGCGGGGGACCGCAATCACGCCGCGTAACCTCCAGCGCGAGTTCAAAGCTATGCTGAGAGCGGCGGGACTTCCCGAGACACTACGGGTCCACGACCTGCGGCATACAAGCGCGACCTTGCTCATCAAAGCGCGGGTGCCGATCAAGACTATCTCAGCCGGCCTCGGGCATTCAGGGACCGGGATCACCCTCGATCTGTATGGACACGTGTTCGATGAAATGGAGGATGAGGCGGCGGCTACGACGGACACCCTCTTCCCCGAACCTGCCGACCCAAGAAAGAAAGCGCAGCCTTCGTAGCTGCGCTTTTGTAATGCCGCCAACGCGTTTTCACCCGATTTGCACCACGTCCGGAGCGCCCGTGCCACATGCTGGCAAGGAAAGCCTTAAATAGCTGGTGCGCCACGGGGGACTCGAACCCTCGACCCGCTGATTAAGAGTCAGCTGCTCTACCAACTGAGCTAGTGGCGCACCCAAACTTTGGACTATTCATTTTTACACGGCCGGGAAATCCCGGTCGTGTCGCGCTTACAAAATGGTAGCGGCGACTGGATTCGAACCAGTGACACCGCGGGTATGAACCGCGTGCTCTGACCAACTGAGCTACGCCGCCGCCTGAACCTATATGGACTGCGCGTGGGGCGTCGGACGCTGTCGCCTCCGCACGTCCCACGCTAAGAAAAATGGTGGCGGGGGCTGGATTTGAACCAGCGACCTCCGGGTTATGAGCCCGACGAGCTACCAGCTGCTCTACCCCGCGACGTAAACTTTGTCGTCGGCACCGCGCCCGTTCTATGCACGGCGCCCCGCTACATTCGTTATTATAACACACGAACCAGTGTCGTCAAGTGGTAAATGCGGCCTGGCCGCGCTGCCGCCCCGGCCCCGCCCGACGCGTCCTGCGCTCGTACGGCAGCCATCACAGCGTCACAGCCGATTCAACGCAGCCGTCACAGCGGCGTCGCCGCGGCGGCGGCGTCAGCGTATGGCGTCGTCAGCGCGCAGCATCCCCGAAGCCGCCGAGGCCACCCGCCATCGCCGCCAGCTCTAAACCGCTCGTCACCGCTCGATTATGCCAAGCTCCCTCCCGACCTTCGCGAACACGTCCAGCGCGAAGCTCAGGTCCTCCTTCGTGTGCTCAGCCGTCACGATCGTCCTCACGCGCGCCGCGCCCACCGGGACGGTCGGGTACGCTATGCCCTGGGCGAACACTCCTTCCTCGAAGAGCCGGTCGGACAGTTTCATCGCGAGCGGCCCGTCCCCTACTATGACCGGTGTTATCGGCGTCTCGCTGATGCCTGTGTTAAAGCCGAGGTCCTGCAGGCCCTTCTTGAAGAACCTGGCGTTCTCCCACAGCCGCTCGATGAGCTCGGGTTCGTTCAGCAGAATGTCGAGCGCTGCCAAGGCCACCGCAGTCACCGCCGGCGGATGGGACGTGCTGAACAGAATGGGCCGTCCCCGCTGAAGCAGGTACTCGATGAGCGCCCGGCTCCCGGCCACGTACCCGCCCAGGCACCCGATGGCCTTTGAGAGCGTGCCCACCTGGATGTCGACCTGCCCGTGGAGGCCGAAATGGTCCACGGTGCCGCGCCCGTTCGCGCCGAGCACGCCGCTGGCGTGAGCGTCGTCGACCATGGTGATGGCTCCGTACTCCTTCGCCACACGCACTATGTCGGGCAGCGGCGCGATGTCGCCGTCCATGCTGAAGACCCCGTCGGTGATGACAAGCACGCGCCTCGCACCCTTGGACTCCTCGAGGAGCTTTCGCATGGCGTCCACGTCCCGGTGCGGGAACACTTTGATCTCCGCGCGGCTCAGGCGTGCGCCGTCGATGATGCTGGCGTGGTTGAGCTGGTCGCTGATGATCACGTCTTCGCGCCCGAGGATGCACGACACGGTGCCGGCGTTAGCGGTGAACCCCGACTGGAACACGAGCGCAGCCTCGGTCTTCTTGAACTCCGCCAGCTTCCGTTCGAGCTCCACGTGAAGCTCCATCGTGCCGGCGATGGTGCGGACCGCTCCCGAGCCTACGCCGAGCTCATCGATGGCCCTCTTTGCGGCCTCGCGCAGCTTCGGATGGGTGGCGAGGCCGAGATAGTTGTTGGACGAGAGGTTCACGACGGTCCGTCCATCGAAGACGGCTCTTGCCCGCTGTTCTCCCTCGAGGACCCGCGGGAGCCTGAAAAGCCCCTGCCTCTTTAGCTCGTTGATCTCTTCTTGCACGAAAGCCAGTGCGTCCTGCATGGAATTCCGTTCCCGCACGACCCCGCTACACCCGTTCCCAGCGCCGCCCGCGGCAGCCGCACTCGGCGCAGCCTTGCACGGCACCACCTGACCCGACGCGGGCCGCCCGGCGCCCGGCACCCGGCCCGGCCCCGCCCTGCGCCGACGGCCTCGCTCCGCGCAGCTGCTTTGCGTGTCGCGCTTCCGGCTTCAGGGTCTGCGGCGTTCCCTCCCTCCGATTAGGTTATTCGGATACGCCATTGAGACTGCCCGTAATCTCATCTGCGCTGTCACCCGTCCGCGTCACCACAACGGGACCGCCATGTCACCATTGGCACGTTGCGACCTTAGTGTTGCCAGGGCGCCACCGCACCCGCGCTCTGTTCGGCTGTTCGCCCTCACCCCGCCGGACCAGAACCCACCGCGCCGCACTGGAGCCCCCGCACCGCCCGCCGCCCGCCACGTGTCACGCGCCGGGCGCCAAGCAAGCGCAAGGTGCAACGCACCGCGCGCCATGCTACGCTACTCGCGTCAGGGGAAGAGCACGATCTTGCCGCAATTCCCTGAGCGTGCAAGCTCCATGGCTTGCTCGAATTCGTCCAGCGGGAACCTATGGGTGATGACGGGCGAAACGTCGAGGCCCGCCCTCAGCAGGGCCGCCACCTTGTACCAGGTTGCGAACATCTCCCGGCCCGAGATGCCCTTAAGAGTGGCGCCCTTGAATATCACACCGTCCGCGAGGTCTATCTCGACCGGCCGAGACGGCAACCCCAAGAGGCTCATCTGCCCGCCTTTTCGCAGCGCCGCAAGACCCTGCCTGATGCCGTCGGGATGGCCCGACATCTCGAGCACCACGTCCACGCCCATCCCGTCAGTAGCTTCGGTCATCGCCCTCACGGGATCTTCGCGCCGGGAGTTGATGACGAGGTCTGCTCCGAGCTTCCTCGCGAGGTCCAGTCGGCACTCGTTGACATCCGCGACGAAGACGCGAGTCGCCCCCGCCATGCGGGCTATGGGGATCGCGCACAGGCCTATGGGACCCACACCAACGATGGCAACCGTGGCCGCCGCCACGTCCGCCGAGAAGACCGTGTGCACAGCGTTCCCCAGGGGATCGTGGATCGCCGCGATCTCGATCGGCACGTCAGGCGCGACCTTCCACACGTTTTCTTCGGGCACTACCACGTATTCGGCGAAGCACCCGTCCCTGTCGACGCCTATGATCTGGACGTTCTGGCAGATATGGCCTTTCCCGGTGCGGCAGTGGAAGCATACCCCGCACGTGATGTGGGTCTCGGCGGAAACGAAATCCCCCGGGGCGGTGGACCTTACTTGCGGCCCGACCTCGACCACCTCGCCGCAGAACTCGTGGCCGAAGACCCTCGGGGGATGGATCCTTGACTGCGACCATGGATCCCAGTTATAGATATGAATGTCCGTGCCGCATATAGCGGTGGCCTTCACCTTCACGAGCACATCCCTCGGACCCACGCCCGGGATCGGCACCCTGGTCATCGCCGCCCCGGGCCCCGCGGTCGGCTTGATGACGGCCCTCATCTCCCCTGTCATTACGCTTTGCGCCTCCCTTTTACACCTTAGCCAACCCGGCAGCACACCGACCTGACCCGGCTTGCCGCCCGCCACATCACCGCGCCGCTCTCCTATCGCCGCCCCGCCGGTCGCCCCCTAAGGCGCCGCGCGGCCGCCCGCTGGCATCGCCGCTGCCGTTCAGCCCCCTCGGACGGCGACGCCCTCTCCGACGGCCCGAGGGGCTAGGACGACGAGACGCAGACGTTCCCGCGTCTGTGCCCCCTTTTGTATTATTCGCCGCAAGGCGCGGAACTCCTCGCTTCGCGTTAAGGATGCAGCCGAAAAGGACAAAGGGCAGCGAGAGCGCCCTCCCACCAGCCCACTAGGCCCCCCCCCCCCCCCCCCCCCCCCCCCCCCCCCCCCCCCCCCCCCCCCCCCCCCCCCCCCCCCCCCCCCCCCCCCCCCCCGCCCCCCCCCCCCCCGCGCGAGGCGGGGGGGGCGCGCCCGCCCCCGCCCTTCA
>Ga0134102_1000932_pt1 | contig 29184 bp, 22 predicted proteins | sample 13_3_2metaG_FD_94447 | JGI IMG/M metagenome (GOLD analysis project Ga0134102, IMG submission 94447) | Switchgrass degrading microbial communities from high solid loading bioreactors in New Hampshire, USA - 13_49_3.3_201_A3 metaG | ecosystem: Engineered > Bioreactor > Semi-continuous > Anaerobic...
GGCGGCTGGGGCTTGCCGGCCTCCGGCTGGACTACGGCTTCGAGCCCGAGACCATCGCGGCGTTCACCCGGAACCCGGAGGGGCTGCGGATCGTGCTCAACGCCTCGACGGCCGACCCCGAGTTCCTGGCGCGGGTAATGGCCGCCGGGGCCAACCCCGAGCGGCTGGAGGCCTGTCACAACTACTACCCCCGCCCCGAGACCGGCCTCTCCCGGGAGTCGCTGCTCCGCTCCTCTCGCTACTTCAAGCAGTACGGGCTGCGGGTGGCCGCCTTCATTGCGGGGACCCGCGCGAAGCGCGGCCCGATCGGCGCCGGGCTGCCCACGCTGGAGGAGCACCGATATGCCGAGCCGGGGCGCGCCGCTGCCGAACTGCTGGGCACGGGAGTGGTCGACGCCGTGCTCTTCGGCGACCCCTGGGCGACGCCGGAGGAGCTGGCGCGCGTCGGCGAGGTGGTGGCGGCCGAGGGCCGGCTGCTGCGGGTACGGCTGGTCCCGGGGCTTGACGACTTCCAGCGGTCGATCCTGCTGGACCGGCCCCATCAGAACCGGCCGGACGCCGCCGCGGCGGTCCTGCGCTCCACCGCCTCCCGCGCCTACGCGGCGCAGGGTCCGGCCATCGCCCCTTTCAACACGGTCGCCCGCCCCGTCGGGGCCGTCACCATCGACAACCAGGGCTACCTGCGCTACTCCGGCGAACTGCAGGTGGCGCTGGTGGACCTGCCCGCCGACCCCAGGGTCAACGTGGTGGCCCACGTCGTCCCCGAGGACATTCCCCTGCTGCCCCTCATCGGCCCGGGCCAGTCGTTTGTGTTTCGCACGTCGGTCTAGCTCCCAATCGAAGTACGAATGTTACTATTACAGGATTATAGAGGAGTGATGTATGAGGTCGTCGTAAGATAAAGACCAATACTTAAACGCTGTGCGGGAAAGGACTGACGTGCGTCATGAAGGCGAAACGCGTTGGCCATGCCTCCCTTACCCGCCGGGTGGTCTTGATCACCCTGCTGGCGGTGGCCCTGCCGGCGGCCGGTCTTCTGGTCACCAGCACGTACCTTCGGGAAGCCGTGACGCGCGACATCGAGCGCCAGGCGCGCACCACACTGCAGCTTGCGATCGAGGTCCACCACGCCGTGATCGAGTCCCGCCTTCAGGCCCTCCGGGCGGCGGCGCTGGCGCTGGCCGCAAGCGGAGACGTTGCGGACGTCGCCTCCGGAGCGAGCGCCGCGGCCGGTACCCTGGAGCAGCTCGGCCGGTCGATGCAGGGACAGGCGGACGTCATCCTGGTCGTGGACGAGAGCGGGCAGACCCGGTACCGCTTCGGCGCCTCGGCCGGCGACCGGGTGTCGTACGGCGGGCTGGTGGAGGCGGTGCTCGGGGACGGCGCCGCCCGGGCCTCGGCCGTACGGGTGGGCGCCCGGGACCTCGCCCGGGAGCGGGACGAGGTGCGGCAGCAGGTGGCGATCGCCGTCCTGGAGACGCAGGGAGCCACCCATGACCTGGCGGGCACCGAGCTTGCAGACGCGCTCGCCCTGGCGGCCGCAGCACCGATCCACGCGCCGGACGGCCGCATCGTGGGGGTCGTGCTGCTGGCCGACATTCTGAACAATGATCCCGCCATCGTGGACGAGGTGCAGGCGCGCTCGCCGGACGGCACGCCGCTCACCGCCACCATCGCGCTGGATGGCATCCGCGTCACCACCAACGTCCGCCTCCCCGGCTCGGAAGAGCGGGCGGTGGGCACCATCTACTCCGACGCGGTCATGGCGCACATCCGCCGCGGTGAGGCGTACGAGGGCCGGGCGCAGGTGGTGAACGAGTGGCAGAAGACCATCTACACGCCCCTCACCGACTTCCGCGGGCAGGTGATCGCCGCCCCGTACGTGGGCATCCCCGAGGCGCACTTCGCGCAGGTGGCGGGGGTCTTCCGGCGGACGACCGCCATCGGCATTTCCCTGGGGATTGCCGCGCTGCTCCTGGGCGCGTTGCTGCCGTGGGGGCTGGCCCGGCGCACGATCAGCCGGCCGCTCCTGCACTTCGCCGCCATGCTGGACGCGGGCGACCTCACCACCACCTTCGCCGCGCCCGTGCGCGACGAGGTGGGCCGCATGGCCGAGAGCCTGAACGGGTTGCTCGGACGGGTGCGGCAGGCCACGGCGCAGGTGGTGGATGCGGCCCGGGAGGTGGCTCAGCTGAGTGCGGCGCTCCTGGTCTCGGCGGAGGAGACTGGGCAGCTCGCGGCGCAGGTGGCCGCCACCACGGAGAAGAGCGCCGCCGTGGCCTCTGACCTCCAGGCCGAATCCACCCAGGTGGCGCAGGGCATGGCGGACCTGAGCCAGGCGGCGGAGGAGATCGCCAAGGGCGCGGAAGAGCAGTCCCACCACGTCGGACGCGTGACGACGATGGCCGACGAGATCAACCGCAGCCAGTCCGAGAGCCTGCGCCAGGGAGAGGTGGCGCGGGAGGCGGCGGAGCGCACGTTCCGCCTGGTGCGCGAGGGGGATGAGGCCCTGCGGGCCACGCTGGACGGCGTCCAGCGGATCGCCGAGAACGCGGAGCGCACCGTGGTCCTGGTGGAGCGGCTGGGCCAGCACTCCCGGTCGATCAGCGAGATCTCGTCCACCATCGGCGAGATCGCGGCCCAGACGAATCTGCTGGCCCTGAACGCCGCCATCGAGGCGGCCCGGGCCGGCGACCGGGGCCGCGGGTTCGCCGTGGTGGCCGAGGAGGTGCGGCGCCTGGCGGAGCGCTCTGCGCACTCCACGCAGGAGATCGGGCAGCTCATCGGCACCACCCTCAGCCTCATCGACCAGACGGTGGCGGCCATGCGCGAGACCCGCGCACTGGCGCAGGAAGGGGCAACGTCGGGAAGCCGGGCCCGGGAGAGCCTGGACGAGATCCTGGCCAGCAGCCAGGCCGCGGCGGACGCGGTGGACCGCATCGTGCGCGAGGCCATCGAGGCCAACGTCGAGCGGGTGAGCAGCATCGCCGGCGCCATGCAGCAGGTGGCCGCCGTGGTGGAGGAGAACACAGCGGCCGCGGAGGAGATGGCGGCCTCCACAGAGCGGGCCCTTGCCTCGGTGGAGTCGATCTCGCGCGGCATCCACGAGGTGTCGGCGATGTCCGCCTCCATCCGGGACCAGATGGAACAGGTGGTCACCGCGGAGAACGCCTTGCGGCAGATGGCCGCGCGCCTGGAGCAGGTCTCGGCGAGCCTGGCCGAGGCCATATCGTCCATCGGACGGAGCGGGCAATAGCGATGCGGCGCAGCCAGAACGGCTGCGCCGCTGGATTTTCGGCCTCACGCAGAGGCGAGGAAGCTCTCGATGAACTCGGCCACGCCGTCGGCATTGTGGTGGGCGACTACCCGGCGCACCACCGAGAACACCGCCGGATTGGCGCTGGCGACCGTGGCCCCGAGGCCCGCCCATGTGATCATCGACAGGTCGTTGCGCTCGTTGCCGATGGCCGCCACCTGGCTCCGGTCAATGCCCAGCCGGGCCGCCAGTTCCCGGACCGCGTCGCCCTTCGTGGCGCCGGGCGCCGTCAGTTCCAGCAGCTCGGGCTCCGAGCCGGTGACCTCGAGCCGGCCGCCCCACCGGGCGTGCACCTCCCGCTCCAGGGCCGGTATGGCCGCCGGATCGTCGAACAGGATAATCTTTGCGGGTCCGTTGGTGATTGCCGCGGCCAGGTCGGGCTCAACCCGGATGCGGCCGGGGAAGCGCTGCCGGAAAACGCGGGTCTCGTCCGTCTCCCAGTTCACCAGGGCCACGTCGTCGACGAACGTCTTTACGTAGACGCCCTCCGCGCTCGCCCAGGTGACCACCTCGCGCGCAACTTCCAGGTCTACGGTTCTGGCGAGGAACGGGGAGGCCTGCCCGGGTGCGTAGACCAGCGCACCGTTGCAGGCGGCCACCCAGAGGGGCTGGCCGGGCCAGTAGGCCAGAAACGGGACGATGGCCGGGTAGAACCGCCCTGAGGCGAGCACCACCACGATGCCTCGTTCCAGGCAGGCTGCGACGGCCGCCTGGTTGCGCGGTGAGACCGACCCATCCGACCGCAGCAGTGTACCGTCCATATCCAGAGCCAGCAAACGAATACGACAATTTCGCATGGGCTTTGTCTCCCCCTCGTCCCCTCAGTCTAACCACGTTTGCCACCCGTGGTCAACCGGAACGGGTTCCGGCGCCGGGGCCGCATTCGGCGGAGAGGAACTGCGCCGGCCGGGGGAGAACCCTCAGGGCGAATGTGTGCGAAGGAGGGCAATCATCGTGAACGGTGGCGACGCGCGGCGATTCGAAGCGGTGCGGGCCGCCCTGCGGCAGCAGGGCGCCGCGGTCGGGCTGGTAACGGCCCCCACAAGCCTGCGCTACCTGACGGGCTGGTCCAACCCGAGCAAGCGGTTTGCAGGGCTCCTCGTCCCGGTGGAGGGCGAGCCGGTGCTGCTCCTGCCGGCGCTGGAGGCGGAAGGGGCCCGGGCGGCGACCGGGGTGCGGCTGGTGACCTGGGCTGACGGCGAGGATCCCTATGCCCGCCTGGGTGCGCTCCTGCGGCAGACCGGCGCAGAGCGGGCCCTCGCGGTGGAGCACGAGACGTTCTCGCTGGTGCAGCTGGCGCAGCTGGCCCGTGCGCTCGCGGTCGAGCCGGGGGCGCTGCTGCCCGGGATGCCGGACCTGAGCCCCGTAATCTCGGACCTGCGCGAGTGCAAGGACGAGGCCGAAGTCGCGCGGCTGCAGCGGGCGGCGGACATGCTGAACCCCGCCCTCGATGCGGCGCTGGAGGCCATCCGCCCCGGCGCGACCGAGCGCGAGATCGCCCGTGTGCTGGAGGACGCCATGGCCGCCGCCGGCGCCGAGGGGGTGGCCTTCGAGACGCATGTGCTCTTCGGCCCCGCATCCGCGCTGCCCCACGGCGCCACCGGCGCCCGGGCGCTGGAGCCGGGGCAGGTGGTGCTCATGGACTTCGGCGCGCTCTACCGGGGCTACCGCTCTGATATCACCCGCACCGTCTGCTGCGGCGAGTGGCCGGCGGAGCTGGCCCGGGTCTACGACGTGGTGCGGGCCGCCAACGAGGCCGCCATCGCGGCCGTGCGGCCCGGGGTGGCGCTGGGCGAGGTCGACCGCGCCGCCCGCCGGGTGATCGAGGAGGCCGGCTACGGCCAGTACTTCATCCACCGCACCGGCCACGGTCTGGGGCTCGAGATCCACGAGGAGCCCTACGTGGTGGCGGGGAACCCGAAGCTCCTGCGGCCGGGCCATGTCGTGACCATCGAACCCGGCGTCTACCTGCCCGGAATCGGCGGGGTGCGCATCGAGGACGACGTGGTGGTCACGGAGACGGGCTGCCGGGTGCTCACCAGCTGGACGAAGGAGAGGCTCTCGGTAAGCGGCTCTTGACGCCGGAGTTTTCCGGGTATACGATGGTCGCAGAACCGATACCCCGTAGGGGTACTAGGGTAATCCGGCCGATCCGAAGGTGTGCCTGCAGCCCGGGTTTCCAAAGGAGGGCACGGGTGCGCCCTGCGGGGGCCGGGGTTTCCCCCTTGGTCCCGTCAGCTCCCACGCGGGGTTGATGAGCGTGGCGCAAGGGCACTATAGAGAGGCTTGAGGGGAGCGTGTGAACGATGACGACGGTGAAGATTGCGGGCATGAGCTGCAACCACTGCGCCATGGCGGTGCGGAAGGCCCTCGAGGCCGTCCCGGGCATCCGGAACCTCGAGGTGAAGATCGGCGAGGCCAAGTTCGAGGGCGACGTGAACCTGGACGCGGTCAAGGCGGCCATCGAGGAAGAGGGGTACGAGGTCGTCGAGGTGACGCGGTAGAGCCCGGAGCAATCCGGCATATGGCCCGGCGGCAACCCGCCGGGCCGTTTCTGCACCCGGCTGCGCCGGCGCGTCCGAAGCGGCGGGGGAGCCCTGGGCCCGGGAACTTGACACGGCGCTGCAGAGCCGCTACGCTAATACCGTACGGGGTATAAGTGGAGCGAAGGGGTGGATGCAGCGGTGACAAGGCCTGGGGAGACCTGCAGCCGTGGCACCTGAGGTGCCCCCCGGAAGGGCAGGCGTGGCCTGCCTCCGGTCTGACCCGGGGTGCTCGTGTGGCTCCTGGTAGGGGCCCTGTGGCTGATCCAGGCGATCCTGCAGCGGTAGTCAGCGGAGGTGAGGAGGAGTGCCGTTCTATCGCTTCGAGTGCAAGGAATGCGGCCACCGCTTCGAGGAGCTGGTGGCCTACAGCCGGCGCGACGAGGTGACCTGCCCGAAGTGCAAGGGCAGCACCCGGGTTCTGGTCTCGCCCTGCGCGGCGCAGGTGAACGGCGGCACCGCCGCACCGGCCGCACGCTTCACCTGAGCAGGTTGTGAGTAAGGGGCCGTGCGCCCCGGTCGAACTGAGGAACGTGGCTGTCCCGCATGTGCGGGCACAGCCACCTTTTCGTTTGTGCCGCCGCCGCATGACCCGGCCATCAACCGGCAACGAAATGAGCCACGGCGGATGCGGGCCGTGGCTCCAATCGGGGGGAGGCTTACCGGCGGGGCGGAAGCGGCGGCTCCAAAGTCGACTGTGCCTCGCTTTCCATCTGCACGATGAGCTGGTAGAGCGACTCGGTGGCCGGCGACGGCTCCACACCCAGCTGGCTCGCCAGCGCCTCGCGGCAGGCCAGGTACTGCCGCCGGGCCCGGTCAACCTGGCCCGTTTCCAGGTAGATGCGAATCAGGGACTGGTGGGTGGGTTCGTGGCTTTCGTCGAGGGCGAGGCGCCGCTGGAAGGCCACGATGGCCCGGTTGGGGCTCCCCAGTTCGTGCCAGTAGTACTCGCCCAGCCAGTCCAGGGCCGCTGCGTAGCGGGCGCGCCACTGCTCCCGCAGGTCGCCCAGCTCGTAGGGATCGTCGGCCAGCAGGTCGCCGCGGTAGAGGCGGCAGGCCTGCTCCAGCAGGCCGGCGGCCTCCCGCAGATGGCCGGAGTCCCGGGCCTCCTCCGCCCGACGCAGTTCCTCCCGGAAGCGGTCCAGGTCCACCTGCACCTCGGGGTGGCGGCTGAACCAGACCAGTCCGGCCTCCGCGTGGATGTAGCGCGACCTGGCCTTGCCCCCCAGGTGCGGCTCCAGCAGGCGGCGGAGGTGGTGGAGCGACACCCTGAGCGAGGTGTCCGCGGCGCTGGGGTCCAGGTCGGGCCAGAGCCGTTCGACCACCTGCTCCCGGGGCAGCGGCCCCTCGCTGGCCACGAGCAGGGTGAGCAGCTGGCCGCTCTTCCGCCGTTTCAGCGCCCGCACGTCCACGGGGGTCTCGCCCACGGTGACGACCAGCGGCCCCAGGACCTGAATCGTGAGCGGCGAGGGCCCCCTGGCCAGGGTGACCACCCGCCTGCGGTCGGCGGCGGTGAGCAGCGAGGCGAAGGTCGAGCGGCTGTCCTCGTCGGGGAGGGCCTGCCAGGCCGCCGGCAGCATCCGGGACTCGGGCTCGGCCAGGGGGATGCCTGGCTCCCGCACCGTCTGGGGCAGCTTCTCCGCCATAGTGCGGACCAGCCGCAGGCAGAAGTTCGCCTGCACGTCATAGGCCAGGCCGTAGATCACCGCGGCCAGGCCCAGCTGCCACTCGTGCAGCACGAAGAACTCGGCCCCCCATCGCTGGCACTCGGCGAGGCCCTCTTCCAACACCCGCACTGCCGCCGGCCGCGATTCGGTACGGGTGAGCCGGAACCGAGCCACGGCCAGGGCCAGGGTGAACATCACGCGGTGAAGCACGGTGGTCTTCTTGTCCATGCGGGCAAGGGTGCGCTCCGCGATCTGGGCGGCCTTGCCGGCGTTCCCCGTGTAGAACAGGTGCAACATGACGGCCTGCATCCGGGCCGGAACACTGAGGTGCGAGAGATCGCCTGCCCGGGCCAGCTGCAGCGCCTCGTTGGCGAAGGGGACGGAGGCCTGGCTGTGACCGGCCAGCCGGTACAGGCAGGCCAGGGTGGCAATCAGGGCCATTTTTACCTCCAGGGTGCCGACCTCTTCCACCCGCGCGTTCACCGCCGGCGCCAGGGCGGTGGCCTTCGCGTACTCGCCCAGGTGCGTGTAGGCGCTGATCAGGTAGATGCCGGCGTAGAGCCGGCGCATCTGGTTGGTGGAAGCCGTCGCCACAGGTTCACACAGCGTCACCACGTCCTGGAAGCGGCCCACCTCCAGGTAGACCCACGCCAGGTTGATGCCCACCTCATGCGCAGGCTCCCCCATGGAGCGGGCGATGGCCACGGCTCGCTCCAGGAGCTGAATGGCGCTGGCGTAGTCGCTCTGCTGCGCCCGCACGACGCCCAGGAGGTCGGAAACGGCGCCCTCGCCGGGCAGGTCGCCCAGCTCCACGTAGAGCGACAGCGCCCGGCGCAGGTCCGCCTCCACCTCGGAGGGGCACTTGCCGGTCATGTAAGCCAGACCGGCCCGCCGGAGCAGGAGGAAGGCCTCCTCCTGGCGGAACTCGGGCTCCAGCGCCTCCGCGGCCCGGGCGAACTCGGCCTCGCTGGCCGCCAGTTCCTGGCGGATGGCGTAGCAGTCGCCGAGGAGGATGTGGGCCTGCACCACGCCGCGGCGGTCGCCGTACTCGCTGAACGCCCGGAGCGCCAGGCGCGCCATGCCCACGGCGTGGTCGCTCCGGCCCGTGTGCATCAGGTAGCGGGCCTCGCAGAGCGTGATCCACGGGTACTGCTCCTTAATGGTCTGCGGCAGCTCGGACAGCAGGGTGCGCAGCCGCTCCAGCTTGTGGGTGCGGAGCCACTCGGGGGCCAGGCTCTCGGCCAGGCCGGCCGCCTCCTGGAGCCACCCGCCCCGTAGGTAGTGCTTCACCGCCTCCTCCGGCTCGTCTCGCTGGAGGTACCAGTCGCCGGCCTGCTTGCAGAGCCGGGCGAAGTCGCCTGAACTTCTCGCCCGCAGCCGGTCCTGCAGGAACCGCTGCAGCAGGTGGTGGTAGCGGTAGGTGTCCGGCCCCACCTGGATCACCAGCAGGCTCGAAGCGGAGAGCTCGCAGAGCAGGGCGGCGGAGTCCTGCCGCTCCAGCACCTCGTCGCAGACGGTGGGACTGAGCACATCCAGGATGGAGCTTTGCTCCATGAAGGCCTGCAGGTGGGGCCCGAGTCCGCTCAGCACCTCATCGGCCAGGTAGGCGAAGAGGTCGCCGGGCAGGCCGCCGGAGAGCAGGGGGCCGAGCCCGCCGCGCCGCCGGGCGGCCGAGGTCAGCAGTACCAGCGCCGCCGACCAGCCCTCGGTGAGGTTCTGTACCTGCTCCAGCTCCTCCGGGGACGGGGTCTCACCGGTTATCCCCGTGAGGAAGGACGCGGTCTCCTCCCGGGAGAAGCGGAGGTCGTCTTCGGTGACCTCCGCGGCTTCCTGGATCACCTTCAGGCGCGCGGTGGGAAACGGCAGCGCGGTGCGGGAACAGATGTACAGGTGCGTCTGCTCACCCGCGTACTGAACCAGCCGGTGCACCAGCCCCACCACCGGCGACTCCCGGTCGATCAGGTGGAAGTCGTCCAAGACGATCATGTGGTGTCCGGGGCAGGCCGCAAGGTCGCCGAGGATGAGCGGCAGGGGATCGGTCAGTGCAGCGCCGCCCTCGAGGGCTCGCAGGAGCTCGCTGCCGCCGCCCAGTTCCCGCTGAATCCCCCGCGCCAGGCAGCGGAGGAAGGTATAGAGCTGGCTGTCGCCGGGGTCCAGCTGAATCCAGAGCACCGGCACGCCGGCCTCGGCGGCGAAGCTGGCGAGCGTCGCGGTTTTGCCGTAGCCGGCGCTGGCCAGGAGCACCGTCAGCCGGCGCGTCAGGCCTTCCCGGAGCAGTTCTGCCAGGTGCGGGCGCGGGAGGTAGAACCGTGCGTTGCTGGGCCGGAGGATTTTCGCAGTCAGTGGAACTTCCCTCTCCATGTGCAGGCCCGTCCCTTCGTTGGTAACGATGCTGTAACGTCAAGCATTCTACTATGAAGGCGCTACATGCCCCGGAGGAGGGGCCGATCATGCATAGGAGGGACCAGAAGATGCGCAGGATCCTCACTATCTTCGTGGTAACGGCCGCCCTGGTTGCGACCCTGGCCTCGTCTGCCCTCGCGAACACCACGTTCCCGTGCATCATCGGCTGCTACGGCACCTGGTCGATGACGGACGTCGAACTCCGTTAACATCTTAACACTAAACAACTTTGAGGAGGGCGTCTATGGCGGCACAACCGTCATCCAGCGGCGGGGGCCGGAGCGACCCGATTTCCAGGTATCCGGTGGTGGCGAGGCCCCTGCTGGCGCGGATGGCCGCCAGGCATGCGCCCACCTACCAGCATCAGGGCAGGGTTTCGCGGATTGCGGAAGCCTTTGCGACCGATCTCAGGCTGTCCCGGCGTGAGGTCAGGATGGTGTCGCTCTCCGCGCTGCTGCACGATATTGGCAAGCTGGAGATTCCCGGCGCCGTCCTGACCAAGGCGGGGCCGCTCACGCCCGAGGAGGTCGAACTCGTCTGCGAGCACCCCGCCCGCGGGGCGGCGATCCTGGCGCGGTACCCGGCCCTGGCCCATCTGGCCGTGGTCGTGCGTCACCACCACGAGTGGTTCGACGGACGCGGGTACCCGGATGGCCTCAAGGGGGAAGAGATCCCCTGGCTTTCCCGGTTGATCGCCATCTGTGACGCCTTCGACTGTATGACGACCCCGCGCCCTTACGCGCCGCCGCTCTCTGTGGAGCAGGCGCTGGATGAGATCCGGCGCGGGGCCGGGACCCAGTTCGACCCCGAACTCGCCCGGCATTTTCTGGAGCGCCACCGCCGCGTACTGGTCGTCCATCCGCGGTATCCTACGGAGTGGACGGACCCGGAACAGCGCCCCCGGCCGCTGGCGGTTCGGGCGCGGGGGCGTACGTGAGGTTAAAAATGTACCCTATTTATAATGTACTAGGAAGAGCAACGAACCGTTGCTCTTCTCCTGTCTCTCTGGAGGTTTTCGGGAAAAGTGGGCGTAGGGTGCCTCTGAAGTCGGTCCAAAGGTACTACGCGCACCTTGGGGCGGATTGCGGTTGTCAGACGCGTTTGCACGGTGTAATATCCAAGTGAACGATGGAACAAGCTTACACGCAACAACGTTCACAGAAAGATCTTCCAGGAAGGAGAAGTAGCTTCATGCCGAGCACCCGTACCGAACGAGACCTGCTGGGAGAAAAGCAAGTTCCTGCCGATGTGTACTACGGCGTGCAGACCGCCCGCGCCCTTGAGAACTTCCGCATCACCGGCCTGCGCATCCACCCCGCGCTGGTGAAGGGCCTGGTTCAGGTCAAGAAGGCGGCCGCTCAGGCCAACCACCAGCTGGGTTACCTGCCGAAGGAGATCGCCGACGCCATCGTCCAGGCCTGCGATGAGATCCTCGCCGGCCGACTCATGGACCAGTTCCTGGTCGACCCGGTTCAGGGCGGCGCCGGTACATCGGCCAACATGAACGCGAACGAGGTCATCGCCAACCGCGCGATTGAGATCCTGGGCGGCCAGAAGGGTGACTACACGATCGTCTCCCCCAACGACCACGTGAACTTCGCCCAGTCCACCAACGACGCCTTCCCCACCGCGCTGCGCCTCGCCGTGATGGAGCGGGCCGATGTGCTGAACGAGCGCCTGACCGCGCTGGTTGAGGCGTTCAACGCGAAGGCCGAGGAGTTCGACGACGTCGTCAAGATGGGCCGCACCCACCTGCAGGACGCGGTGCCCATCCGGCTGGGCCAGGAGTTCAAGGCCTACGCCACGGCCGTGGAGCGCTGCCGCCGCCGGCTGATGCAGTCCGTCGAGGGGCTCCACGAGGTCAACATGGGCGCCACGGCGGTCGGCACCGGCCTGAACGCCGACCCGGCCTACCCGCCGCTGGTGATCAAGTTCCTGAACGAGAACACCGGCCGCAACCTGCGGCAGCCGGAGAACCTGGTGGACGCGACCCACAGCCTCGACCCCTTCGTCGCTGTGAGCGGCAGCCTGAAGGCGCTGGCGGTGGCGCTCTGCAAGATCGCCAACGACCTCAGACTGATGGCCTCCGGCCCCCGCTGCGGCCTGAAGGAGATCAACCTGCCCGAGATGCAGCCGGGCTCCTCCATCATGCCGGGCAAGGTGAATCCGGTGATGGCCGAGGTGCTCAACCAGACCTGCTTCCTGGTGATCGGCCTTGATCTCACCGTCACGCTCGCGGCCGAGGCGGGCCAGCTGGAGCTGAACGTGATGGAGCCGGTGCTCGGCCATGCCCTCTTCACCAGCATCGACTCGCTGGCCAACGCCGTGGGCCTCTTCACCGAGCGCTGCGTGCGGGGCATCACGGCCAACAAGGAGCGGTGCGAGGAGATGGTGAACAACTCCGTCGGCATCGTCACCGCCATCAACCCCATCGTCGGCTACAAGAACGCCTCCATGGTGGCCCGCGAGGCCACGCTCACCGGGCGCCCGGTGCGGGAGATCGTCCTCGAGAAGGGGCTCCTCACCAAGGAGGAGATCGACCACATCCTCTCGCCCAAGCAGCTCACCTCGATGGGCATCGCCAAGCGACTCTCCAAGACCAAGTAAGAGAGGCAGAAGACCGCCAGAGCCACGCGGCTCTGGCGGTCTTTAGTTTTCCTCCCCCAGCGTCGGCGGGGTGGCCCCGCGCCAGAGCAGGCCCCGAGGGTAATGGTTCTTGAGCACGCCGCCGGCCGCCTTGGCCCACCCCAGCGGGAAGCCGTCGACTGCGATGAGCGTCCAGCCCTGCTCGCCCGCCGCGGGCAGGGGCTCGCCCTGCAGGTAGCTGAGTACCTCGGGCGAGTCCGAGCGCAGGTCGCGCACCTGCCGCACGTCCTCCCGCCGCAGTGCGAGGGCCAGGGCGTGCGCCGGCTCGAAACGTGCCTTCCGCGTCCGGCCCAGCTGCAGCCCGGACCGGAGGACCCGCAGTCCCGCCAGCGTCCCGCTGCCCTCCGGGGGCCGGTAGAGCCACTCGCCGTACTGGGCCGTCTCGCCGGAGAGCAGCCGGTCTGCCGCCTCGCCCGTGAGGTAGGTGCGGCAGAACTCGGCCATGGCCTTCAGCGAGTCCCGGTCGGCAGGCGCCCAGCCCTGCGGTTTCGGCCCGCCTGCCCGCCGCCGGCCGGGGCTCGGCCCGGCGGGAGGGGCCTCTTCCGCGGCGCCTTCCTCCTTTTCCAGGAGCGCCACGAAGTGCCCCTCGCCCCGCAGGCGGTGGGGCCAGAGGCGCACGGCCCGGTCGATTCCCAGGCTGGCGGCCCGGTCGGGCTCGCTGGTCCAGTCGGGCCGCGCCGGCTGCGCGCCCGGCAGCGCGGTGATGGGGACCAGGCGCATGGACGGGTTGCGGATGAGCAGCTGGAGCAGCACCTCCTCGTTTTCCTGGGGCGCGAAGGTGCAGGTGGAGTAGAGCAGCCGGCCGCCGGGGCGGAGCATGGTGACGGCGCACTCCAGCAGGCGCACCTGCACCCGGGCGCAGGTGTCGGGCATGCCGGGCCGCCACACCTTGCACATTTCCGGCATCTTGCGGAACATGCCCTCGCCGGAGCAGGGCGCGTCGACCAGGATGCGGTCGAAGAACGAGGGGAACCGCTCCGCAAGACGCTCCGGCTTCTCGGCGAGCACCACCGCGCAGGTGACGCCGTTCCGCTCCAGGTTCTCCACCAGCGTGCCGGCCCGGTCCACGCGGATGTCGTTCGCCACCAGGAGCCCCCGGTTCTCCATGAGCGCGCCCAGGTTCGTGGTCTTGCCGCCGGGCGCGGCGGCGAGATCCAGCACCCGGTCGCCGGGCCGGGGTGCGAGCACCGGCGCGGGCGCCATGGCGCTGGGTTCCTGGATGTAGTAGACCCCCGCGTGGTAGTAGGGGTGGAGCCCCGGGCGCACCGATGCGGGGTAGTACAGGCCGTCGGGGTTCCATGGCACGGGCTCATACGGGATGCCCAGGCGGGCTGCGATCACCTGCGGGTCGGTCTTCAGCCGGTTGACCCGGAGTCCGAAAGTGCGCGGCTCCTCATACGACGCGGCGAAGGCGTTGTACTCCTCGCCCAGGAGCCGGTGCATGCGGTCGGTAAACTCTGCGGGGAGCCGGATCGGCGCCAGACCACTCGCCCCCTTGTCAGGAGATTCAAATAACCATATAATAGCAGCACAGGGAACAGGAGGGAAGGAGAGGCAGATGGAGATGGCACAGGCTCACGAGGCGCTCGAGAGTGTGGCGGAGCGGGCGCGCCGCGCCTTGCGCGACAACGAGGCGGCGAACCTGCAGGTTCAGGCCCAGGCGCTTGCCCGGCCGACCGAGAACGGGCAGACGAGCAGGGCACCGGCCCTGACGGGGTTCGGCTCCACCGCCGAGCTGATTGCCCAGCGCATCCAGGCGATCGCCCGGGTGAAGGAGCTGGAGCCCCGGCTGGCCAGTGCCCGCGCCCGGGCGGCTGACCTGTCGCAACGGCTTACATCAACCGCCACCGACTCGGTCCACTACGCCGAGCTGCTCCGGTGGCTCGCGGAAGTGCACGGGCAGCTCCGGCAGCTGGAGGCCGAGTACGAGGAGGCGCAGCACGTGATCAGGGGCAGCCAGTGGGTGCTGCACCTCCTGGCCGACCCTAGCTGAGGCGGCGCAGGACGCCCCGCACCAGGTTCTGGAACAGCGGCTTGGTGCGGTTGGCCACCTCCATCACCTGCTCGTGGGTGAGGTGGACGGGCTGGTCCGGCAGGGCCATGTCGGTGATGCAGGCGATTCCCAGGACCCGCATGCCCATGTGCCGGGCCACCACGACTTCCGGAACAGTGGACATGCCCACCGCGTCGCTGCCGAGCCGCTGGAGCATGCGCAGCTCCGCACTGGTGTTGTAGCAGGGCCCGGAGATGGGTGAGTAGACGCCCTGCCTGAGGCTGATGCCCATCTCCGCGGCCACCGCGAGCGCCACCTGCCGGAGTTCGGGCGTGTAGGCGTCGACCATGGCCGGGAACCGCGGGCCGAGCTCGTCAGCGTTGGGCCCCCTGAGCGGGTCCTGACCCATCATGTTGATGTGGTCGACGATCAGCATGAGGTCGCCGGCCGAGAAGGAGGGGTTGAGCCCGCCGGCGGCGCAGGTGACGATCAGCGTCTCGACCCCGAGGGCGTGCATCACCCGCACGGGGAAGGTGACCTGTTCCATCGTGTATCCTTCGTAGAAATGAACCCGGCCCTGCATGGCCACCACCGGCTGCCCCTCCAGGCGGCCGATCACCAGCTGACCGGCATGACCGGGCACCGTGGAGACCGGGAAGTGGGGAATCTCCTTGTAGGGAATCCGCACGGCGTCTTCCACCTGGTCGGCCAGGTCGCCCAGCCCGGAGCCGAGGATGAGGCCGATCTTCGGGGTCACGCCGCCCTGCGCGGCCACGGCTGCCCGGGCTTCTTCCATGCGCTTCAGCAGGTCTGACATGGGCATGCACCTCTCTCGTCTGTAGCATAACTGACAACGATGCCGCCGATACGGCCGCGCGCCAAACGGCGGCAAACTTTGTAGCCCAACCTAACAAAGATGCCGCGACGATGAAGGAAATTCCGCACCGACCTGCCGAATACCTGCAAGTACATGCGGACCCGCCAGTGGCGAAAGGCCGCAGTGCGGCGGGCCGTCGGGCATACTATGGCCACCTGTTCGCGGGCGGCGTGGCGCACGGAGGGCGGCCGGTTCGGATGTGGAGCAGGTTCGCATGAAAACGCGCAGGCAGGCGCAGGGACGGTGAACAAATTGCCCAAGATCCGCAAGATTGGCGTCCTGACCAGCGGTGGCGACGCCCCTGGGATGAACGCGGCCATCCGCGCGGTGGTCCGGCGGGGAATCACGCTGGGCGCCGAGGTCCTGGGGGTGCGCCACGGCTACGCTGGCCTCATCGCTGGTGACTTCGTTCCTCTGGAAACGGCTTCCGTCGGCGACATTATCCAGCGCGGTGGCACCTTCCTGCAGTCCGCACGCAGCGAGCGGTTCAAGACCCCGGAGGGGCAGCGGGAGGGCTTCGAAAAGGCCCGGGCCGCCGGCCTCGACGGGCTGGTGGTCATCGGCGGCGACGGCTCGTTCCGCGGGGCCATCCGCCTGACCGAACTGGGGCTGCCGTGCATCGGTGTGCCCGGCACCATCGACAACGACATCTGGGGCACCGACCGCACCATCGGGTTCGACACGGCGGTCAACACTTGCCTCGACGCCATCCGCAAGATCCGCGACACCGCCTCGTCACACGATCGGGTGTTCGTGCTCGAGGTCATGGGCCGCAATTCGGGCTGGATCGCCCTCGCCGCCGGCCTTGCCGGCGGGGCGGAGTCGATCATGCTGCCCGAGCGCCCGCTCACCATCGAGGAGGTGGCCCTGCGGGTGAAGCGGGGCATGGAGCGGGGCAAGCGCCACTCGCTCATCATCGTGGCCGAGGGCGTCGGGTCGGGGTTTGACGTGGGCCGCGAGATCCAGAAGCGGACCGGCTATGATACCCGCGTGACCGTGCTCGGCCACATCCAGCGGGGCGGTGCGCCCACTGCTGCCGATGCGATGCTGGCCTCCCGCATGGGGGCGAAGGCGGCTGAACTCCTGCTGGAAGGGAAGGGCGGCCTCTTCGTGGGCGAGGTGAACAACGAGCTGGTCGCACAGCCCCTGGAGAACGTACTCGGCAAGCGCAAGGGGATCCCGGCCGAGTTACTGGACCTGGCGGAGATCCTGGCGACCTAATCCGATGAGGTGAGAGTTTGGGGATGCTGCGGAAGACGAAGATCGTGGCCACGATCGGGCCTGCCAGCGAGCAGCTGGACGTGCTGGTCCGGCTCCTCGATGCCGGCGTCGACGTCTGCCGGCTCAACTTCAGCCACGGCACCCAGGAGGAGCATCGCCGGCGGATTGAGAACATCCGCGAGGCGGGGCGCCGCGTGGGCAAAGACGTGGGCATCATGATCGACCTCAAGGGGCCGGAGATTCGCATCGGCACCTTTGAGAACGGCAAGGTACTCCTGCGCGAGGGGGACGACTTCACCCTGACCACCGAGCCGGTGGTGGGCAACCAGGAGCGGGTCTGGGTGCAGTACGACGGGATCGTCAACGACGTCCCCGAGGGCGGGTACCTGCTGCTGGACGACGGCAACATTACCATCCAGGCGGTGGAGGTACGGCCCAAGGAGATCCGCTGCCGCGTCATCGTCGGCGGTGTGCTCTCCGACCGCAAGAAGATCAACCTGCCGGGCACGAAGGTCTCGCTGCCCGCACTGTCCGAGAAGGACGTGGCCGACATCCGCTTCGGCGTGGAGATGGGCGTCGACTTCGTCGCCGGCTCCTTCATCCGCAAGGCGCAGGACGTGCTGGAGATCCGGCGGGTCATCGAGGAAGCAGGCGGCCACCAGCAGATCATCTCCAAGGTGGAGTCCCAGGAGGGCTTCGACAACCTGGAGGACATCCTGCAGGTCTCTGACGGGCTGATGGTGGCGCGGGGAGACCTGGGCGTGGAGGTGCCCACGGAGGAGGTCCCGCTCATGCAGAAGCGCATGATCGAGCGGGCCAACGCCATGGGCAAGCCGGTGATCACGGCCACGCAGATGCTGGAGTCGATGGTCACCAAGCCGCGTCCGACCCGGGCCGAGGCCTCCGACGTGGCCAACGCCATCATGGACGGCACCGACGCGGTCATGCTGTCGGCCGAGTCGGCCGCCGGCCAGTACCCGGTGGAGGCCGTGCGGGTGATGGCCTCCATCGCCCGGCGCACCGAGGCGGCTCTGGACCACTCCGACATCCTGAAGCGGCGGGGCCGGTTCGGCCGGATGGACAGCGTGACCGAGGCCATCTCCCACGCGACGGTGACCACCGCCCACGAGCTGGGCGCCGCGGCCATCATCTCGGCCACCACTTCGGGCTTCACGGCGCGCATGGTCTCCAAGTACCGCCCGTCCTGCCCCGTCATCGCCGTCACGCCCTACGCGCACGTGGCGCGCCAGCTCCGGCTGGTCTGGGGCGTCTTCCCGGTGGTGCGGTCGGAGGCGATGACGACGGACGACCTGACCCGCGAGGTCGTGGATGCGGCGCTCACCACCGGCCTGGTCAAGAACGGCGACCTGATCGTCATCACGGCCGGCGTTCCCCTCGGCGTGCGGGGCACCACCAACCTGATCAAGGTGCACACCGTGGCCGACGTGTTGGCCCAGGGAACCGGCGTCGGCCGCCGCCCGGTCACGGGGCGGGCCCGCGTGGTGCTTTCGGAGGCGGACCTCGACCAGGTGGAGGAGGGCGACATCCTCGTCACCCGCTTCACCGACGCTGCTTACATCCCGGCGATGGAGCGGGCGGCCGGCATCGTCACGGAGGAGGGCGGCCTCACGTCTCACGCCGCGGTGGCCGGCATCTCGCTGGGCAAGCCGGTGATCGTGGGCGCTGCCGGGGCGACCAGACGCATCCCCGACGGGTCGCTCGTCACGCTGGACGTGGCGCACGGCCTCATCCTGCGTGGCGAGGCCACGGTGCGATAGCCAGAGAGGGAGGGGCGAATCCCCTCCCTCTTCAAGTCCTTGACCATTCGGAGAAAAACAGGTAAGACTGTTGGCGTGGACGTGACCCTGTCGGAGGGGAGAGCGAATGGTCAGGACGCAGGTGCGGGTACGTTACGCGGAGACCGACGCGATGGGCGTCGTGTACCACGCCCACTACCTCGTCTGGTTCGAGGTGGGGCGGAACGAGCTCATGCGGGCCTGGGGCGCCCCGTATGTCGATTTCGAGCGCCGGGGCATCCTGGTGCCGGTGACCGAGGCCCGGGTGCGCTGGCTCCATCCCGCCCGGTACGATGACCTGCTGGAGGTGGAGACCCGGGTGGAGCGGCTCACGCCCGCCCGCATCACCTTCGGCTATCGCATCAGCCGGGCGGAGGACGGGCGCCTCTGCTGCGAGGGGACGACGACACACGCCTTCCTGGGCCCCGGCGGCCGGCCGGGCGCCCTGCCCAAGCTGGCCCCCGAGCTCTGGGCGCTCTTTCGGGAGCGCACGGGCGAGAAGGAATAGGTCCGTACTCGCACCGGGCGCAGGCACGTCAAAAGGTTGCGGCGGAATGTGACCGGCGTCACCCTCCGAGCGGATGATTCCGGTTATCATGCTGTCAGGTAGTGCGTCGACGAATGGCCCCGCGCGGGCCCGGGAGGAGATCAGACGAGAATGGCCATCACGCGCGAGCAGATCCTGGACGCCCTGAAGGGCGTGTATGATCCTGAGTTGCACAGGTCCATTGTCGAACTCGACATGGTGAAGGATATCCAGATCGAGGGCGGGAAGGTCACGGTGACGGTGAACCTGACGGTGCCGGGCTGCCCCCTGAAGCACCGGTTCGAGAAGGACGTCGCCGAGGCCCTGGGGAAGGTGCCCGGCGTCGAGCAGGTGGCTGTGCGGTTCGGCGCGATGAACGACGCCGAGCGCGCGGCCGTTGCCGCCAAGGTGCGGGGTCGGGAGCCCCACGGCGACGTGAGGCAGTCCACCATGGCCCTGGCGACCCGCACCACCATCATCGGGGTGGCCTCGGGCAAGGGCGGCGTGGGCAAGTCCACCACCACCGTCAACCTGGCTGTTGCCCTGAAGAAGCTGGGCTACAGCGTGGGCATCATCGACGCCGACATCTACGGTTTCTCGATTCCCCGTATGATGGGCAATATGTCCCGGCCGGAGGCCCTGGATGACCAGACGCTGCTGCCTGTCTGGGCGCACGACATCCCGTTCATCTCGGCCGGCAGCCTCGTAAACGAAGATCAGGCCATCATCTGGCGCGGCCCGATGCTGGGCAAGATGCTGGAGCAGTTCCTGCTCAACGTGCAGTGGGGCAAGCTGGACTACCTGCTGATCGACCTGCCGCCGGGCACTGGCGACGTGGCGCTCTCCGTGGCCCAGATGCTCCCGGGCACCGACCTGGTGCTGGTGACCACCCCGCAGGCGGCGGCGGCGCAGGTGGCCTCCCGGGTGGGTTCGATGGCCGCCCGCGTGAACCAGCGCATCATCGGCGTCATCGAGAACATGGCCTACTTCCTCTGCGACGAGTGCGGGAAGAAGCACTTCATCTTCGGCAAGGGCGGTGCGCAGGCGCTCGCCGCCAACCTGGGCTGCGAGGTGATCGCCGAGATTCCGCTCACGCCCGACGTGCGCCTGGGCTCCGACGTGGGCGACCCGATCGTGGCCGACAAGGAGGATCACCCGGCGGCGCAGGCCTACCTGCAGGCGGCCCGCAAGATCGCCGAGATGGCGCCGCCGAAGGTGTGGAGCGAGGAACTGCGAGTGCTGTAAAGCAGGAAAAACCGGAGGGGGGCAGTCGCCCCCCTCGTTTCGTGCACCGGCACCGCCATGGGGAGGCGGTGCTTACGCGTGACGAATCTTCGTCATCCACGATGATCGCCCTTCCGCAGCGACTCCCGGTTCGGCATGCGCCACACCGCCAGGAATGCCTCCACCTGGTTCCAGAAGGCGTCGGTGCCCATGGCCGCCTCGCGCGTGTCGTACAGGTTGGGCCGCCCGATGCCGCCGCCCCCCACGTCGATGATCTGCCCGTCGCGCAGGGCGAGCGTCAGGTACTGCACGTGGCGCGGCGTGACGTTCAGGCCGGTGCGGTCGGAGAGCCACCGGGCGATGGTCTCGTGCGTGGCCAGCAGACCGGGGCGGCCCGCCGCCTTCCGCTCCTCGATGATGTCGATGAAGGCGTGCAGCAGGAGCGCCTCCAGTTCCTCCGCCATGGGCGGAACCCCCTCTATTCAGCCTTCTCGGCGGGCAGGGCCGGGAAGCTGACCGTAAAGCACGAGCCCTTGCCCAGCTCGCTCTCCACCCGCAGCTCGCCGCCGTGCTCCTCGACGATCGTGCGCACGATGGGCAGGCCGAGGCCTGTGCCGCCCACCTCCCGGACGTACGGGTGCTCGGCGCGGTAGAACTTCTCGAAGATCCGCTTCTGATCCGAGGGCGAGATGCCGATGCCCGTGTCGGCCACCGCCAGCTCCACGCGGCCCTCCCGGGCGGAGACCGTGATGGTCACCCCGCCCTCCTTGGTGTACTTCACCGCGTTGGAGACCAGGTTGGAGACCACCTGCGTCAGCCGGTCCGGGTCGGCCTGGATCGCCGGCACGCCCTCCTCCGGCACGTTCACCGTGAAGGAGAGCCCCTTCTGCTCGGCCTGCACCCGGAAGGTCTCGGCCACCTGGGTGACCACCTGGGGGAGCGAGGTGGGCTTGAGGGTGAGGGGGATGCGGCCTGACTCGATGCGCTGGATGTCCAGCAGGTCGTTGATCAGGTTCGCCAGCCGGGTGGTGTTGCGGGAGACCACCTGCAGGAACTCCCGCTGCTGGTCCTGCAGCGGGCCCGCCGTGCCGGCCAGCACGAGCCCGAGATAGCCCATGATGGAAGTGAGGGGCGTGCGCAGCTCGTGCGACACGGTGTTGACGAACTCCGACTTCAGCCGGTCCAGTTCGGCCAGCTCGGTGACGTCCTGGAAGGTGAAGAGGCGGCCCACCCGGCTGGACCCGGAACCCACGGGTGCGGAGGACCACTGCAGGGTGTAGCCGGTGGTGAGGCGCAGCCGGCCGCCGGCGACTTCGGCGGGGTCGTGGACCAGCCGGCGCACCGTCTCCGGGAACGGATCGTCCTGGGGCAGCACTGCCGCGATTTGCGCCAGCACCTGCTCCAGGGGCTCGTCGGGCTCCGTCTCGCCGAAAAACTCCTGGAACATGGAGTTGGAGACCAGCAGGTTGCCGCCGGTGTCGCACAGCCAGGCGCCCGCCGGCATGGTGGAGACGATGGAGAGGTAGATGTCCAGCTGGGCCGAGGTGCGGTCACGCTCCTCCTCCAGCTGGGCATTCAGCATCTGGATCTGCGCCGCCTGCTCCTGCAGGGCGGCGAGCGCCCGCTTCACTTCCAGGTGGTTCTGGGCGGCGGCCAGCGCCACGGAGGCCTGTCCCGCCACCGCATGCCAGAGCGCCCGCGCCTCGTCGTTGATCTCGGTCGGCTCGGTGAAGGCGATGACCACCACGCCGATGGCCCGGCCGGTGTGGACCAGAGGCACGTAGACCTCCTGCGTCACCGGCACCTCGTGGGCCCAGACGGAGAAGCGGGTCTTCGTCTCGGGGTAGCGGGCCACCACGACCTCCCGCAGCTCGACGCACCGGGCGAGCGGCCCCGAGCGGGGGATGGACTGCCCCTTCAGGTCGGGCGAGAGCCAGCGCTCGGCCAGCACCCGCAGCTTGTCGCTGTACTCGTCTGCGATCAGCAGGGCGCCGGCGACCCCGCCGTAAAGGTCCAGATACTCGTCCAGGATCAGGGTGGAGAGCTGGTCGATTTCGATGGAGCCGACCATCTTGCTGGAGAGGCTGTGGAGCCGCTTGAGATGGCGCTCCTGGCGCTCCAGCTCGGCCGCGTGCTGCTTCACCGACTCCTGCTGGGCGACCAGCTCCTCGTTCTGGGCGATCAGCTGCTCCTGCTGCGCCTGCAGCTTCTTCTCCTGCTCGGCCAGGGTCACCGACATGGCGGCGAAGGCGTTGGCCACCACCTGCAACTCGCCGTCGAGCGGCGTGTCCAGCACCACGCCGCGCTCGCCGCGGGCGATGCGGTTGGCCGCCTCGGCCAGAGCCTCGGTGGAGCGGGTGACCCCCCGGGCGAAGACCAGGAAGCCGCCCAGGGCCAGCACCGCGGCCAGGGAGATGGCCAGCCAGGTGATGCGCACCACGTGGTCAGATGCCAAGTTGGCGCTGCTCAGGTCCTGGCCGAGTCGCTTGGACTCCTCCGTGCGGAAGGCGTCGCGGTACTCGCTGATCTGTGCGGCGTGACCCAGGCCCTGGCGGAGCAGCAGGCTGCCGGCCTCCGGCGAGCCCTGCTGCGCGAAGGCGATCGCCGGTTCGGCCACCTCGGTGCGCCAGGTCTCGATCAGGCTCCACACCCGCCGCACCCGGTCCACCTGTTCCGGGGAGTCGGTCACGTCCCGCTCCAGCTGCTCCAGCAGTTCCTTCAGGCGGGCCATGTCGGGCTCGTAGGAGGCGAGCATCGCCTCGTCCCCGGTCAGCAGGTACCCGTTTACGGCCGCCGTCAGTTCGGCGTACAGGGTGGCGACCTGCTCCATGCGCAGGATGTTCTGCTGGCTGAACTCGGCGCGCTCGCGCATGGAGTTCATCTGGTTAAAGGTGAAGGTGAGAATGAACCCCAGGCCCACCAGCAGCGACAGCAGGAAGAGGAGGAGGCCGAAGACCCGCACCCGCAGGCCGGTGTCCCAGCGGTACGGCACGTGGGTCATCCGACCGCCTCCTTCACCGTGGCGATCAGCTGACTCAGCTCGAAGGGCTTCACCAGGTACGCGGCCGCTCCGGCGGCGATACCGGCCTGCACGTCAGCCTGCTGGGCGCGCGCGGTCATCAGGACGACGGGGATGTGGCGCAGGGACGGATCAGCCTTGAGGGCGGTCAGGCACTGCAGGCCGTCGAGCCCGGGCATCATCCAGTCCAGCAGAATCAGGTCCGGCGCCGAGTCGCGGGCGCGGGCCAGCGCGGTGGGGCCGTCGTGGGCCAGCGTCACCTCGTACCCGGTGTACTGCAGCTGGAAGGCGACGAGTCGTGCGATGTCAAGGTCGTCATCGGCGACCAGGATATGCGGCATGCCGGAATCCCTCCATCTGGTTGACCCCTTGGTCCCTGTGCGGTGTTCGTGCTACTCCTTTAGTGTAGCAGTATTAGACGTGGTTGTAAGGATAGGTTTTGACCTACTGTACGGACCCGATCGGCCTGTCAGGATAGGGTTTGATTGATCTGCTCGGCCCAATCGCCGGTGAAACGCGAAACAGGCTGCAGGAGTCTAACCCTGCAGCCCACCTGCCACCTGGTGCCGAAGGCGGGACTCGAACCCGCACGGGGGGTTACCCCACTCGATTTTGAGTCGAGCGCGTCTGCCATTCCACCACTTCGGCTTGATCGCTTAGTTATGATAGCACAAGCTCCTGGCGCTGACAAGGCGCCGCGGCCCGTACCCAGTCGTTCCACCGCCGCTCACCGCAGGGAAACCAGCCCCGTCTACCGAAGTATCCTGGGAACCGTGGGGCCGTGCGGCTGATTCCCGGAACCGATTTCCGGAACAATGTGCCTCTCGATTCCGTCAGGAACATTGCCCCGCACCGTGGGAGGAGTGAAGTTGGTGTCCAAATCGCTCGACGAACTCCTCGTGGAGAGGGCAAAGCAAGGAGACGTCGAGGCGTTCGAGCAGCTGATCGGCGAGCACGAGAAGACGGTCTACAACATCGCCTACCGGCTGACCGGCAACCACGAGGACGCCTCAGACGTGGCCCAGGAAGCATTCATCCGTGCTTACAGTTCGTTGGCGGATTTCCGCGGTGACTCCTCCTTCGCGACCTGGTTGTACCGCATTGTGAACAACGCCTGCCTGGATGAACTGCGTAAGCGCAAGCGGCAGCGCGTCACCTACCTCGACCAGAGCGTCGAAATGGAGGACGGCGAAGTGTCCCGCCAGATCGCCGACCCCTCGGATGGTCCCGAGCAGGCCCTGGAGCGGGTGGAGATCCGGCGGGCCGTGCAGGAGAGTATCTGCCAGCTGGACGAGGAGTACCGGGTCGTGCTCGTGATGCGCGAACTCCAGGGGTACTCTTACAACGAGATCGCAGAGGCGTTGGGGCTCAACCTCGGCACAGTGAAGTCCCGGCTGAACCGGGCCCGCCACGCACTCAAAGAAAAGTTTGCGAGCCTGGAACTTTTGTCGCCGAGAGTCGTCTGTAGCCCTAGGAGGGGAAAAGCCCATGAACTGTGACGGAGTTCGTCCGCTCCTGTCCGCGTACATCGATGGCGAGCTTTCAGGCGGCGAGTTGCTGCGGGTTCAGCAGCACCTCCGGCGCTGCCATTGGTGCGCGGCCGAAGTGGACGCCCTCCGCCAGACTATTGCACTCGTCACATCCCTGGATGAGGTAGAACCTCCCGACACGTTCCATGCCGAGCTTCATCAGCGCCTGCTGGCCGCCGACCCGCCCCTGGTGGCGGCCCGGAAGGCGAACCGCCGTCTGACCCGGCGCGCTGCGCTCGGGCGGTGGGCGATTCCGGCTGCCGCAGCCGCGGCGCTGGTCATCGGCGTGTCAGGCCTGAACCGTCTGGTGCTGCCCGGGCCGGCGGCCCAGCCACCGCAGCAGCAGGAGAACGTCGTGCTGTTGCCGACCGGGCAGGAGCCGCAGCCCGGCTCCACAGGCACCGTCGAACCGCCTGTTTCGCAGGGCGGCGTGGGTGAGCCTGGTTCGGTGAACGTGCCAGGAGATGAGACGCCGTCTGGCGCCGAGGGACCTGTGGATTCGAACGACATCACCGAACCCGTGGCGCAACCCGCGGAGTCGCCATCTCAGAGCGGCCTTCCCGGTGAGGCCAACGTTCCGGAGAGCGAGCCCGGTGAGGCTGACTCCGGCCCGAAAGGTTCGCCCCTGGGCCCGACGAACCCGGGAGGCGGCGTGAGCACCGCCACGCAAGGGAACGAGCCCGGCACAATGGCGGCGCTGCCGCCGCAGCAGCACCTGCGGGCCTCGCTGGAGGTGGCGGTGGCAGATCCGGAGCAGGCTGCCCGGGAACTGCAGGAGCGGCTCAGCCTAGCGCGTGCGATTCGCATGGAACGGCGGGTCTCCGCTGTGGAACTGCAGGTGACCGTGGCTGCGGCTGATTTCGAGGAGGCCGTGGCGCAGGTGGAGACACAGTTCCGGGGGCAGAACGCCAGCGTTGTGCGGGATTCGGTGGATCTGAGCGCACAGCTGGAGTCGGTGCGGGAGCGGCTCGTCGCCCTTGAGAATCAGCGGGCGAGTCTGGAGCAGCGCCCGCAAGGCGAGGCCGATCCGAAGGCGCTGGCGACCCTGGTGAAGGAAATCGAGGAGCTGCAGGCCACGCGGCAGAACCTGCTGACCGCGCTGGAGAACGCCGAGATCCAGATCGTCCTCAAGGCGCAGCCCTTGCAGTAGGAGATGACCGGTACCTGTGAAGCCTCAGTCGTTCGCAGCGCTGGTGATCGGCCTTGGGCTCCTGGCCGTCCTCCTGCTGCTGCCGGGTCATGCCGACCCGGGCGATAGCCCGGCTGCGGCGCCCGCGGTCCGCACGATCACGGCCCTGGGGCAGGGAGAGGTCCGCGCCAAGCCCGATCAGGTTACCCTCTTCTTCACCGTAACCGCCTGGACAGAGGGGGCTTCCGCTGCCGAAGCGGAGGCCCTTATTGCCGCGTCTGTCGCCCGGTTGCGGGAGGCGCTCGTGAATGCGGGCGCCGACGCATCGGCCGTGGACGTGCACGCTCCGGAGGTGCGCCCCCTGACCGCACAGGACGCCGGCGGGAAAGCCGGCCCGATGGGTTACGAGGCCAGCGCCGGAGTGGCGGTAACGCTGGGCAACCTGCAGCGCGCAGATGCGTTGGTGGACGCCGCCCTGGCTGCGGGCGCCACGGAGATGGCGGGGACCGAGTACGGCCTCCGCAATTCCGCCGACGTGCGGCAGCGCGCCCTGCAGGCCGCCGTGACCGACGCCCGGGCCCGGGCCGCGGCGCTGGCGCAGAGCCAGGGCCGTACGCTGGGTGACCTGGTCTCCGTGGAGGTGGTGGCCGAGGAGGCCCCCACCGAAACGTCGCGCAGCTCGCCCACCGCCCTCGTCTACAGAGCGCAGGTGCGGGCGACGTTCACCTACTGAGCGGGTCGCACGGGGCCGCCGCGGGCGGCCCTTTTGGTTTGCAGGACTGAGCCCACCCCGCCTTGAAATAAGGGGAGACGCGCCCGGTGAAGCTACAAGGGTGCAGCAGAGAGGTGACCCTCATGCCGAACGCAGCGAAACTGCTCCTGCTCGACGGGAACAGCCTGGCCAACCGGGCCTTCTACGCCCTGAAGCTCTTCTCCACCAGCGACGGCGTCTACACCAACGCCGTGTACGGCTTCCTCACCATGCTCTTCAAGCTTCTCGACGAGGAGAAGCCCGACTACGTGGCGGTCGCCTTCGACATGGGGCGGCAGACCTTCCGCACCGCCATGTATGCGGAGTACAAGGGCACCCGCAAGGCGCCTCCGGAGGAGTTCCGGCCGCAGCTGGACCTCCTGCGGGAGGTGCTCACCGCCCTGAACATCCCCTGGTTCCGGGTGGAGAACTACGAGGCGGACGACCTGCTGGGCACCCTGGCCCGTCAGGCGACGGAGCAGGGGCTGCAGACGCTGATCGTCACCGGCGACCGGGACGCGCTGCAGCTGGTGAGCGACAAGGTCACTGTGATGATGACCCGAAAGGGCATCACCGACGTCGTGCGGTACGACCCCGCCACCCTGAAGGCGGAGTACGGCCTCACCCCGGCGCAGATCATCGAGCTGAAGGCGCTGATGGGCGACGCCTCCGACAACATCCCCGGCGTGCCGGGAGTCGGCGAGAAGACCGCCCTCAAGCTCCTCGCCGAGTACGGCACGGTGGAGGGCGTTTACGCCCACCTGGACGAGATCAAGGGGGCGCTGCAGACGAAGCTCCGGGAGAACCGGGACAAGGCGGAGCTTTCCCGCACCCTGGCCACCATCAACGTGAAGGCCCCCGTAGAGCTGAATCTGGAGGAACTGCGCGTGCGGGAGCCCAACTACCCGGAGGCCTACGCCCTCTTCCGGCGGCTGGAGTTCCGGTCGCTCCTCTCCCGCGTCACCCCGCCCGAGGCCGGCGATGCCGCGGAGGCGATGGCCGGGCAGGCCGGAGCGGTGGAGGTCGTCACCGCCCGGCGCGTGAGCGAGCCCGGCGTCCTGCGCCTCTCCGGCGAGGCGGGGGTGTTGGCGCGGATGACGGTGGACCCGGGCAACCCCGGCCGCCCGCGGCCCGTGGGTCTCGCCCTGGCCGAGCCCCCGGCGTGGCTGGAGGGCGAGGCGCTGGCCGACCCGGCCGGGCTGGCGGAGCCCGGGGCGCGGCTCGTCGGCCACGACCTCAAGCCGCTCTACAACTGGTTCTACGGCCGGGGCGTCACCCCGCCCGAGCCGGCGTTCGACACGGCCCTGGCCGCCTATCTGCTGGACCCCGGGCGCAGCACGTACGACCTCGCTGACCTCTGCCGCCAGCACGGCCTGGGCGAGCTGCCGCCGGACGACCATCCGGACGCCTGGGCCACCCGGGCCGGGCTCCTCCCCGAGCTGCGCCGGCGCATGGAGGCTGAGCTCGATCAGCAGGGCATGGCGCGCCTCTACTGGGAGGTGGAGCTGCCGCTCATGCCGATCCTGGCCGAGATGGAGGCCACCGGCGTCGGCATCGACCCGGCCGCACTCCACGAGATGTCCGGCGAGCTGGAGCGGCGCATCCTGCACCTGAGCCAGGAGATCTACGAGCTGGCGGGGATGCAGTTCAACATCTCCTCGCCCAAGCAGCTGGGCGACGTGCTGTTCGGCAAGCTCGGCCTGCCCCACGGCAAGAAGACCCGCACGGGGGGTTACTCCACCGACGCCGAGGTGCTGGAGGAGCTGGCGCCGCTCTACCCCATCGCCCAGCTCGTCCTCGACTACCGCACGCTCACCAAGCTGAAGGGCACCTACGTCGACGCCCTGGGCCAGCTCGTCGCCCGGGACGGACGGATTCACACCACCTTTACCCAGACCGTGGCCGAGACGGGCCGCCTCTCCAGCAAGGATCCCAACCTGCAGAACATTCCCATCCGCATCGAGGAGGGGCGGCGCATCCGCAAGGCCTTCATCGCCCGGCCCGGTCACGTGTTGCTCTCGGCCGACTACTCGCAGATCGAGCTCAGGGTCGTCGCCCACTTCTCCGGCGACCCGGCCCTGCGGGAGGCGTTCCTGCACGACCAGGACATCCACGCCCGCACCGCCGCCGAGGTCTTCGGCGTGCCGATGGAGCAGGTGACGCCCGAGATGCGGCGGCAGGCGAAGGCGGTCAACTTCGGCCTGATCTATGGCCAGACGGACTTCGGCCTCGCACGGTCGGTGGGCATCAGCCGGGCGGAGGCCAGGGCCTTCATCGAAACTTACTTTGCCAAGTTCGCAGGCGTGAAGCGATACATGGAGGAGAAGAAGGCCGAGGCGCGGGAGAAGGGCTACGTCACCACCCTCGACGGCCGGCGCCGGCCGCTCCCCGAGATCCACCACCGCGTCTTCAGCATCCGGCAGAACGCCGAGCGCATGGCCATCAACACGCCCATCCAGGGCACCGCGGCGGACCTGATGAAGCGGGCGATGATCGCCGTGCGGCGCGCCATGCGGGAGGAGGGGCTCTCCGCCCGGATGATCA